>Ga0247834_1000036_pt1:0-60000 | contig 203665 bp, 190 predicted proteins | sample LaCruzMarch2015__8_FD_187118 | JGI IMG/M metagenome (GOLD analysis project Ga0247834, IMG submission 187118) | Freshwater microbial communities from meromictic Lake La Cruz, Castile-La Mancha, Spain - LaCruzMarch2015_12m | ecosystem: Environmental > Aquatic > Freshwater > Lake | place...
ACAATCTTGCAATCGAAATACCAATTACTGCTCACAACGCAGCACAATCCATGGATGCACATTTACATCTCAGTTTTTTAACGCTCCCTGATAGCACCATGAACGAACAGGTTTACAAACTATCGTTTGCTCACCAGAGCACACCTGAATCAAACGTGCTCAGTTATCATTCTGATGCTACTCCATCTACGCAATCATACAGCCCTGCTAAAAAATCATTCACAGAATCACTCCAACAGATGGTTCAAAATAATAACAACATCTGGTTCCGCTTACTGCTTGCATTACTACTCGGACTACTACTGAGCTTAACTCCATGTATCTACCCAATGATTCCAATCACTATTGGAGTACTGCACAATAATCAAAAGGGAAGCTCTGTTGCTCGTCATTTCCTCGGGTCACTCTGTTATGCATTCGGACTATCTACTACATTTGCATGCCTAGGACTAATTGCTGCATTTGCTGGTGCATCATTTGGATCATTACTATCTAATCCAATTTTCGTTATCGTGCTTGTAGCTTTTATTGGATATATGTCACTGACCATGATTGGAATTATTGATTTAACATTGCCATCGTTCTTGCAAAAAAGCACTCAAGTAAACTCTGCATTTGGACCATTTTTATCTGCATATCTTTTTGGACTCATCAGCGGTAGTGTTGCTTCTCCGTGCGTATCACCAGGTCTAGCACTACTACTAACACTTGTTGCAACCATGGGTAATGCATTTGCAGGATTCTTGTTACTATTTTGTTTTGGTATTGGAATGAGTATTCCATTAATTATTATCGGAACATTTTCTTCATCACTCAGCCTGTTGCCACAAGCTGGACAATGGATGGTGGAAGTTAAAAAAGCTCTTGGTTTTGTAATGCTTGCAACCTGCTTGTATTACCTCAACAATATCTTACCGACATTTATATTTAATTGGCTCGTTGTTGGTTATTTCTTATTTGCAGCACTGTTTTATATCATCGATGCACAAAAAGATTTCAATCCTCAACAAAAAACAATCAAAAGCCTGTTAGGTATTATCTTACTCGCTATTACCGTTGTTATGGGTATACGCGCTTATGATCGCATGAGCTCTGTACGCCATGAAATATCAGAAAATGGTATACAATGGGCCGATAGCTATAATGCTGCACAAATAACAGCACAAACAGAAGATAAACTATTGTTACTTGATTTCTGGGCAAATCATTGCACCATTTGCAAAGCAATCGACAAGAAATTATTTAAAAAAGACTCTGTATGGCTTGCACTACAAGACAAAGTTGTATTTGTAAAAGTAGATTGCACTACAAATTCAGATGAAGAAACAAACGCACTAAAAACAGAATTTAAAGTTTTTGCACAACCAACGATTTTAATCATCAATCCAAAGACTCATGAAGTACTGCAAAAATGGTCATCAGAACCATATAGCATGTCTCCTGATGAGTTTGTACAAGCTGTGAAAAACATAGCTTAAATCAAAAAAATAAGGCCGATATTAATTGTCGGCCCTATTTTTTTATCTACAAATTTCACGCTACTGTTATATTCAAGTTTACTTTGATTCAAGCCAATCATCTTACCCAATAGATTCCAATTTAGAATTGTAATAGGCTAAAAATATAGCTGTCCATATAAATTGAGAGCTGCTATAAAAACAATAGCAAATCCTTTGGTACGCTTTTTAATATCATCAACTACGCGTTGCTTCTGCTTCTGCAGTTCACGCTCCATAACATGCATAGTTTCATCAATCAACGAATACATATCTGCGCCATCACGCTTAGCTACGATATCAAACAATTGTGACTTCAATCGAACTTCAACCATATATATGTGGTGATTCAATTTTCCTTCAAGCACAACATGTACAAATGTTGACTCAGGATCTTGTTTCGCCACATATTTTTTGAATTTTTTGACATATTTAATAACGTATTTTTCCATCGCATCAGATGGATCTGTACCACGAAATACAATTTCTAATTTCATTTTTTCCCTTCTAATATTTAACCCAACTGGTTATCCCAATTATAGTAACATTAGAAAAGAAAGAGATGAAACAGTTATTTTTTAGATTTTACTTTTTCAGTCCACAACACAGGCACTCCTCGTAAATCTTGAGCTTTACGAAGTACGTTTTCAAAAAATGCACGATGTGAATCTTCAAAAATAACGACATTGCGAAGCGTCAACTCTATACGAAGTGGCGCATGTCCAACTTGACGCGCTTTATGCAAATAAATCTGACTACCGTTTTTAAATAATGGAGTCTTTGAAATTGCAGTTACAAACAAATCGGTTAGATAACGATCAGGAAACTTCAACTGAAACTTATCCCACACTTCTTGTACCAATGGTAAAACTTTACCAATATTTTTTCCGGTCTTACAAGAAATAGTGAGTGTTTCAAACTTTTTCAACATATGTGCATATTGATCAATCGACATATCATGTTGTTGCTGACTTTCATCGGTTAACAAATCTTGTTTATTGAACAAAATGATAACAGCAGAACCATTGTCAAATGCATACGATGCCAACTTTAATTCTTGAGCCGTTAACTCTGGCTCTAACAAATCCATAACTAAAAGCACAATGTGCGCACGCTTTGCAGCCTGAAGCGCATTGGTGACCATCATGCCTTCAAGCTCAGAATCAACGTTACTTTTTTTACGAACTCCAGCAGTATCGATCAACTCAATAACGCTTTTATTAAATGCTATACGTTTACGCAACGCTTCTCGTGTAGTACCTGCCACAGGAGAAACAATTGAGAAATCTTGTTTTAAAAGTTGATTCATTAGCGATGATTTACCAGCATTTGGCCGACCAAGCAGCGCTACGCGAAACTCAGGAGTATCATCCATAACTTTTTCTGTTACCGGTACAGCTGAAAGTAAATTTACAACGCAATCTAATACGTCAGCAATGGTACGACCATGCTCAGCCGATACACCAAAAACATGCTCAAATCCAAGTTGATAAAAATCATGGACACCTTCTTCTTGATACGAAGAATCCACTTTGTTAACTAAAACAAGTGTCGGTTTTTGCAGAGCGTGCAACATGCGAGCAATTTTCATATCTTGCTCAGTTACACCAGTTTTTACATCAACGATCATTAAAAATAATGATGCTTGATCCAACGCTTGCTGAACACGTTGTGTTACGACAGTCGTCATTTCATCGGTTTGATGATATAAATCAATACCACCAGTATCGATCAATTCAAACGTTGTTTTATTCCATGAAACGAAATCTGTCACCATATCACGAGTCACACCCTCTTTATCAAGCGCTAAGCTTTTTACTCGTGGTGCAATACGATTAAATAAAGATGATTTACCAACATTGGTTCGACCAACTAAAACTACTTTATGCATTAAATTCATCTGTTTCCTTTATAATTTCTCGCACAGTACCCCCCAAATGATCTAAAAGGGTGTGTGTAATCTTCCATTTTTTTGTATCTGATACATCAAGTGCGCGCTCATTTTTTGCAAATTGCATCGATGATGATTGCGGCTGCCCTCGACGCATATTATTTTGTGGCACAAAGGGCATTTTTTTTACCGGCGCATTTTCATGTCGCTTTACTTCGTGATGGACAACCGGTTGATCATGCACTGTTGCTGCCATTGGAGCAGGCATAGGTTTTGCTGCTTCAACTTTTGTAAACTGTACAACCAACACAACCTGATATCCAAATAACCTATTTAAATATTCCTGGTAAATATGTTTTTGTTCTAAAAATAAATCTTGGAACAACATAAATTTTTTTAACGTTACTACCTCAACAACTTGTCGTTGTTTATCAAAATTTATAAGATCTGTTGCATACAACATTGATGCAAGTACAGGATCAATATGAGCACTGACCGTTTGTATAAATTGTTTCCATAAAACACCATCTGGACTTACAGGTGATGCACTACTCTCTACTTCTTTATTTTTTTTTTTGATCATCCATGTTGTGACGATTTTGATATTCTGGAGTAACCAAACGAATTAACATTGATTCAAATAATAACTGTTTTTTACTCGTTTTTGACAGAGCAATGTCCAACTGACACAACTCATCAAACCATCGAATTAACAACGTCATGTTCACTTGCTGTAATTGTTGCACCACAACGTCAGGCATATCTAATCCATATTTTGGATTACCACCATACTTTATCACAATGCAATCATATAAAAGCTCTAACATACGCTTTAAAACATATTCAGTAGAAATCGTTTTTTGATTAAATTCCTGTACCACCTTAAGCATTTCAACAGGACTTTGATGCATTAAACATAACAATAGTTGATACAAAATTTGATCATCAACGTATCCAAGTACCGCAATAACAGCTGCCTTGGTAACTTTAGATTCTGCAAAACGAGCTTGTTCCAACAAATTAATTGCATCACGAAGTGACCCTTGCGTTGATTGCGCAATTGCTTCAAGCCCTGCAACATCATACAAGATTGCTTCTTTTTCACATACTCGCTGCAAATGCTCTACTACTTTGTTTTCAACAACAGGATTAAATAGCAACTGAAAACATCGTGATCGTACGGTGTCTGGTAATTTTTGTGTTTCAGTCGTTGCTAAAATAAAGAGCACTGACTTAGATGGTTCTTCTAAAATTTTAAGAAGTGCATTAAACGCAGCTTTGCTGAGCATGTGAACTTCATCGATCAAATAAATTTTACGATGCCCGAGTACCGGCAAGAATGATGACGTATCAATAATGTTTCTAATATTATCCACACCTGTATATGAAGCTGCATCTATTTCAATAAAATCAGGATGTTGCCCAGATTTCATTGCTACACATGAACCACACTGCAAACAAGGAATTTGTATTTTTGGATTTTGTTGAAAGTCTGACAATTTAAAACAATTAACCGCAGCGGCAAAAACTCGAGCTGTCGATGTTTTTCCACATCCACGCTGTCCCGACATTAAATACACAGGGAAAAATTGATTTTTAAATAAGCTATTTTGTAAAATACGGACGACTAGATCTTGTCCAATGATTTCTTGAAATTGAGCTGAACGCCATTTACGAGTTAAATTGAGTGAAACATGTTCCATGATAACCTTGCATTATGACAAGATCGAGAGAAGTTCATACAAATTTGAAAACGCTCCTGCTGCTTTCTTCCGAACCTGACAGATTAAACATTACAAACCTTAAAAACTTCTCTCAACTTTATAATTCACAACCAACTACATCACTACGTAAACTACGAAATCCGGATGGATCTCATGAGCGAAACTTTATGGCGGAGAGAGAGGGATTCGAACCCTCGATGCCTTTTTCAAGACATACATGATTTCCAATCATGCTCTTTCGGCCACTCAGACATCTCTCCAATATCAAGTTTTACGCGCGATGTTTTTTTGGAGATTTTTTCAATACCGGTGCAGCCTTTGCGCGCTTTACACCTGGTTTATTTTCATCTGAATCTTCTTCATCTTCGATCGCTAAACCATCAGCACCCAGGATTACTGTTTTTGCTGGTTTATGATCATCTGATGACGCTTTTGCTTTTTTCGCAATCTCAGAACGTTGTGCTAAACCACGTAGTACACCTTCTTTAAGGAAGTCCAACACAAAAGCGATGCCTTTTGCTGAATCATCATTACCAGGGATAACGTATTGGATTCCACTTGGATCTGAGTTTGTATCAACTAATGCTACCACAGGAATGTGTGCAGCAAGAGCTTCAAGCATAGCTGTTTGTTCTTTGCGAACATCGATAACTACAACAGCGCCAATTGGCATGCTTAATGTTGTTAGTCCACCGAAAGTTCTGCGTAAACGTTCTGCTAATTTTTGAATACGAGTAACTTCTTTCTTCGTGTATGATGAATTTTCTGCTGTTGATTTCGCAACAATATCATCATAATGAAGTAATTTCGTAACCGCTTTTTTTACTTGTGCGTTGTTAGTGATCGTGCCACCAACCCAACGATAATCCACGTATGGCATGCCAGTTGTAAGACCGACTTGAACAACTGCTTCTTTTGCAGGTTTTTTAGTTCCAACCCACAATACTGTTTCGCCACGAGCAACAACAGCTTCTAAAAAGGCTGACGATTTTTGTAGAGCATGTGCGGTTTTTGAAATATCAATAAGATGAATTCCACCTCTATGGCCCCAAATATACGCTTCCATCTTAGGACACCATCTTGATTTTTGGTGACCGAAGTGAAGACCAACGTCAATCAATTGTCTGAAATCTATCATAGAAACACCTTCTTAGGCCCTTTGTTAAATGTACGACTGAAACAATGCTATTAAATACATCTATTATCGTACCTGAAATAGAAAAAAATACAAATTTTACCGACTATTCTGCACCAATTGCTTCACCCTTTTTAATGACGGAGCTATATTTGCGTCCCAATAAAAAGGCTACTAGTGTCCACAAAGTCACCACAATTGCAAAAAAGCCTGAGAATAATGCTAAATATGCTGGCGTACCAATAACAGCAACTGCCTGAATACTACCAATAACACCAGAGCTACATGCTTTTGCAAAGCGCTGACCAAATGATTCAATCCACGCTTTAGATTTAAAGCGAACATCTTTAACAGTAGGAATATACAATGCTTCGCGCAGCGGTGATGCAAACGCATAGTTTAAAACACCAAGCGCCATAAATACAAACAGGACTGCCTGCTCGTTGTACGCAATCATAAAGTAGAACAGCAGTAAGCCTGTAAATATTGGGATCAACATCAAGCAAACTTGTTCGCCAAGACGCTTGATAAGAACTCGCGTACCAAAGAACGACAAGATGAATCCTGCAAAATGTATCCAGAATCTTTGTTTAAACATTTCGCCCGTGAAAGCAGCACTATCTTTTGCTGCCGCCTGAAGAAGAACTGTTCGCTGAATACCAAGCACAACGTTAACCATCTCATAAAAGAACATCATTCCAAAAATACCAAGGATGTATGGATGCTTAAACATCACAATCAACCCTGACAACATTCCTGTGTCAGACTTACCCTTCTCTTCTTGCTTTTGTTCATAATCATGCACAGCTTCATAACCATGCAAACTTTTTTTCTGAGCCGTATGAAGCAATATGTAAATAATAAACGGAGAAACTATAAGCATAAGCGAAGCGCCAATGAGCAACACCTGATGTATGAATATCGATGACCATTCAAGTCTACCAAGGAAACTGGTTGGCACAAAAAGCATCCACGCAATTCCAGCGGTAAACATACCACCCAGCTTTGAACCGGCAATTAAAAGCGTATATCCCTTTTTAGCTGTTTCCGGATTTGTTACCGAGTTAGCAAAAGACCAAAACACACTGACAACAAAAGGAACTAACCCTTCATAAAACAAATAGACAAACCAACCAAAATATCGGTCTGAAGCCGCAATTTGATTCTCAAGGCCAACGATAGGATCTTGCAAATAATATGCTATGAAAAAACCACCAACGCCATAGAGCAAACTATAAAACATAAGCAACGACCAGCGCGTTAAATGATCAACAAGCTTTGCGTACAAAAGCGTTGCAGGCAAGAGGACAAACATTGAGAGAAATTTTACCTTGTACAGGTATTTCGCACCAACTATTTGCGCAAACAAGACATCCTTCATTTCCTTTAAGACCGTATATGAACCAATGACACAGAAAAAGGCAATAATTAACCAAAAAATCTTATTACGCTCTTGCTTGTCCAGGTCAAATGTTAACCCAGCCCTACGCAACATTGTGCTTAACATAGCTATCCTTCCAGCTTATTTTAAAACCATTACATCTACTTGTATAAAGCAAGGACTCCCTCAATCGGAAGTCCTTACGCCAAATTTCACTTATATGAACCAAAATTTATTCTGCACCAATAATCGCATTGCGCTTAATCGCTTTTTCATAAGTGCGCCCCAACATCCATGATGTTATGAACCAAAAAACCATCAAAGATCCAAAAAAGGCTACATATACCATACTAAACCAACCAGAATTTACAGGAACTCTGTTGGTTATATCGGCAAATAAGCTACCAAAGCCCTTAGAAAACTTAGTCCCGAAGGTATCAATCCATGCCTTAGCCTTAAATTTCATGTCTTTAGTTGCAGGAATGTATAACGATTCTCGAAGCGGCGATGACAATGAATAGTTGATAGCGCTCAAACCAATAAAGACATACATTATAGATTCTACGCTATAGGTCAACACAAAAAAGATTAACAGCAACGATACCGACAACGGTACTATCAGCAAGCATCGACGAACGTCTAATTTCTTAAACAAATACTGTACGCCAAACAGGGATAAAAGTATCCCGTACGCATGCATCTGAAAGCGCTGCCAGAACATAGATGCCGTAAATCCGGCCATCGACGTTGACGCTTCCTTAAGAAGCCCAATACGTTGAAAATTCAACACAACATTTAAAGTCTCATAAAAGAACACTAGGCCAAAAATCCCCAGAATATAAGGCGACTCTATCAACAACCTGATCCCAGACAACATGCTTGTTTTTGTGTCTTTTTCATCATGCTGATGCTTTTTCTCGAGCTGGTACACCGCTTCATAACCATGCAAATAACGCCCAGGAACATAGCGCATTAATACCATCAAAAGCACCGGTACCACCAGAAGCATTGCCGATACAATACCCATGAGTATCTGATGAGCAACCACATCATGGTTCACCGAACCAAACCTTGTTAAAATCAACGAATGATCAAGCAAATACCACGCAAAAAGCGCCGTTAAAACCCCACCCACCTTAGAACCAGCAACCATCATAGGATAATGATTCTTTGCCTCGTCAGGAGTAGATATAGAGTTTAAAAACGCCCAAAACACACCTACAACAAACGGAGAGTAGCCTTCTAGCACAAAGTAAAAGACCCAGCCGAACCATCGTTCAGGGCTTGCGCTTGTGTTATAAAGACCCATGGTTGAATGCCCCAGGAGCACGGTAAAAACGGCCAAGATGCTCCCATACAGCAAGCTGTAAAAGCCCAGCAACTGATACCGTCGACAAACGTCTACCAATCGTGAATAACCGAGGGCTGCAGGAATTAAGAGGAAAATAACTAAGAATTTTGCGGTCGGTAAGTACTCCTTACCCACAATACCAACAAATATTGAATCTTTGAGCTCTTTTGCTATTGTATAGGACCCTATAACGAACGCAAAAACCAATGTTAACAAGATAAACTTTAACCGCTCGTGCTTATCGCTAAACCCGGCTGAAAAAAATCCCCCCAACAACGAAGCCATATGTGTTTCCTTTTAACTTAATTTATAGAAAAAATTGTGTATACCACTTATTGTTTAACTTTTGAGCACATAAAAAAATAAAGGCTTTAATGGATAGCAAAATAAGCTACCATAAGCCCTTGGGGATCATTAACTCGACTCATAAAACCGTGAATATAAGACATCACGTATAATGTAGGCACACACCGCTTTGTTACCGCGTATCATACGACCTCTAAACATATTTTTTATAAAAATTATCAAGATTTGTTTGTATTAAAAGAATTTCAATAAGTATAGCATGCCTATTGTTTCTCGCAACGGAATTATTCAGATCGAAACAAATTTCCCACAGCCCCCAGGGCCACAATCCAAAAAACAGCCAAATCGGCCCAAAAACTGATTTACCAAAACCATTTTATTTGATATAATTTTAATACTCTATTATATAGAGAATCAAAATGGATTCGGTTATCTCTAAGCATAGGAATTTAACCATATGATCGCAGAACAAGTACAAACTCACTCCAAGCCTTTTGTGGCTCCAGAGATACTGCAACAACCAACCTCAGAAAACATCCTGCCGATCCTGCCACTGAAAAACATAGTGGTCCTTCCTTCAAGCATTATACCCATAATTGTAGGCAGAAAATCGTCAGTTTTAGCTGTAGAACAAGCATTAAAGATGCACAATAAAACTATTTTTATTACAGCTCAAAAACGACCTGAAACAGAAAATCCTTCTCAAGATGAATTATACGCATGTGGCACTAAATCGACAATCTTGCAAATGATGAAAATGCCTAATAACTCCCTAAAGATCTTAGTGGAAGGCATTACCAGAGCAACTATTGTAGAAACTTACCAAACAGAAACTTTCACCTCTGCCCTGATAGAGGATTGCTCGACTCAAATCAATTCAAAAGTCGATATAGAAGCAGCATGGCGCAACCTGAAAGCAACCTATCAAGCTTACACAAAACTCAACGCAAAGGTTCCAACAGACCTTATCGGCCTGGCTGAATCAGTTGAGGATCAAGAAACGATTACCGATACGATCGCTGTGCACGTAAATATCTCTTTTTACGATCGCCAGCGTATCCTTGAAACAACTGACCTGCAACAGCGCATGATTCTTCTGACTGTCCTGATCAAACAGGAAATAGAGATTTTACAAGCAGAAGAGCGCATTAAAGGTAGAGTTCAGCATCAAGTTGAGAAAAACCAACGTGAATATTACCTCAATGAGCAGATCAAGGCTATCAACAAAGAATTAGGCCGCGACGATCATACTGTCGAGCTCGACTCTTTACGTCAAAAAGTTAAGCATTTACAACTACCAAAAGAGGTAGCTGAAAAGACAGATCGAGAACTCAACAGACTCGAACAGATGCCTTCAATGTCAGCAGAGTCTGCTATCAGTAAACATTACATTGATTGGATACTCGCACTTCCTTGGCACAAAAAAAGCAAGGATACAATAACCCTAGCTTCTGCCGAGCAACTTTTAAACAAAGAACACGCAAGCCTACAAAAGGTTAAAGATCGTATTTTAGAGTTCGTAGCAGCCCAAAAATATGCTCAAGAACTTAAAAAGACGCCAACTATTTGCCTTGTCGGGCCTCCAGGAGTTGGAAAGACTTCTTTGGCTAAATCTATAGCGAAAAGCTTAGGTCGAGAATTCACCAGAATTTCACTAGGCGGCGTTAAAGATGAAGCTGAGATCAGAGGACACCGAAGAACATACATCGGTGCTCTTCCTGGCAAAATACTCCATGCTATGCGCAAAACAAAAACAATCAATCCGGTCATACTTCTTGATGAAATTGATAAATTGGCACATGACATTACTGGGGATCCTGCAGCAGCATTGCTCGAGGTGTTAGATGCAGAGCAAAACAAAACATTCGTAGATCATTTCATCGATACAGAATACGATTTATCGAACGTGATGTTTATTGCAACAGCTAACAGCACAGAGTCTATTCCGTATGCATTGTATGATCGTATGGAAGTTATTAACTTGCCTGGATATACCGACAGCGAAAAATTAACGATTGCTCAGCAATTTTTAATCCCAAAAATGCTCAAAGAATATGGACTTAAGAAAAGTCAGGTTAAAATCAGCGCTACAATCATTCTGCAAATCATCAATGAATACACCAAAGAAGCGGGCGTACGACAACTAGAGCGTTTAATTGCAAAGCTGATGCGCAAAAGCATTCAAGAATTTTTACACACACCTACGCTAAAATCAGTAACGATCACTCCTGAGCATGCTACAAAGTGGCTAGGCAATGACAAGTTCAAGAAAACAGAACTTTGGAAACAACCTGATGTGGTTGGTATTGGCACAGGACTTGCATGGACTGAACTTGGTGGTGACGTACTTGAAATAGAAGTAAGCATCATGCCTGGTAAAGGTGGACTCACACTTACCGGACAACTCGGTGAAGTTATGCAAGAATCAGCGCAAACTGCATATAGCTATATTCGATCGATCGCACCAAGAATTGGGATTAAAAAATCAGATTTCACGAATAATGATATTCATATTCACTTCCCTGATGGTGCAACTCCAAAAGATGGTTCTTCTGCTGGAATAGCAATTGCATCAGCAGTTATCTCAGCATTAACCAACATTCCATTTAAGAATCATGTTGCCATGACAGGGGAAATTACCCTACGTGGTCGAGTTCTTGCTATTGGTGGACTGAAGGAAAAACTCCTTGCAGCACAACAACATGGCATCACAACTGTGATCATACCAAAAGCAAATGAATCAGATTTACTTGATTTCAAACAGGACATCGATAAATTAAATATTATCTTTGCTGAGCAAATGGATTTTGTATTACAACAAATACTGGCTAAAGATCCGTTTAAACGCAGAATCCCTATGAGCACTAAGAAAAAGATTTCAAAAAAATCCAAAAAACCAGAAATTAATTAACCCTGTAAAGGAATTTCATGAACAAAACATTACTTGCTATCTTTGCTGTATTACCACTCGTTGCTGGCTGTTGGGGCAAAAAAGAAACAACACCTACACCAACTGAAGATGTAACAACTGTAGAACTTACAACAGAAACACCAGAAGAATCAGCTGATCACGAAGAAGCTGAGCACAACGAAGATGCAAATAGCGACGAAAAATAGAATAAATTCTATTTCTAAGTTAACAAAAAAGGCTCGATTAATTCGAGCCTTTTTATCATTCATATCTAAATTTAATCAACATAGTTTCTAAAATACTTGTGCGCTTTCTCTTTCAATCGGTCATTATCTGATTTATCCAAAAGCAACTGCAAATCATGTGCTACTTTTTTTGCCATTTGTTCAGCTTCTGCCATCTCTAAAGCCTCTGTAGCGGTTCTTGCTGATACCTCGAGACCAGTATGAATATCTAACAACACAGGAGCATGGTTAAATAGCACATTTAACATTTTTTCTTGTTCTAATGTTAACGTTTTATTAACATCAAGCACTCCAATTGCTCCTTGATCAGTACTATCATACAACATCACCCTTATAGCATGAAGTGGTAATTCACTGGCTATCCTGCTAATATTTTGTAAATAAAATGAAAACATTTCTTGATCTTGAAACTTTACCGCTGCTATTACTCCTGACATACGCGAGTAATCCTCACCCCCCTTGTAATCCACAATATCCCCATCTGCTTTCATCTGCTTAATCTGCCTTTTATCATGCGAATACAGCATATATGCTATTGCTCGTTCATCAGCATGGTGTATTACCAAAGTTTCTATTACCACCATCGTATAAAACGCCTTCAAAAACGGCAATACTGACTTGCTCATTTCTATAGCTTTTTGAATGGTACTATCCAATATCAAATCAGACGTTTGAATATCTTGCTCAGACCCCTCCAAAACATCAAGCGATTGATTGATTAAAGAGTCCAATGCTTTCCAATCTTGATTATCTAAATAGGATTGAACCTTAAAACTCAATGTTCCAGGAGTAGTAACATAATAAGTTAGAATATACGGCACTAAATTAGTTTTAAAGATCACTATACTAATCGCTATACCCGATAAATATCCCATTATGCGCTGGAAATGTGGGAATCCCCAGTTATGTTTCCAAGAAAATCGAGAGTTATCTTGTTTTTGATTTGATTCTTTTTGCTGAAAACGAGGCAACATTTTTTGTGTTGCTGGATGCCAATCATGCATAACTTGCTGTTGAGACTGCATGCTCTTAGCATATGGATTCGATTGCATTGATGGTTGATACGCAGCACCCGCCGTTGATTGGTATGCATTTCCTACGGGAGCAAATATAGAACTCATACCATACTTTGTTGGCTGCTTTGCTAAAGAAGCTGTTGTTCGCCGAGCCATACCCAATGCCATACCACTACTTAATGCACCAGTAATCAGTAAAATAAAGATTTTTTTACCCGTCATCACACCCCCCCTTAAACTAACACCTAAATATCCTTTACAAGGGTACAATAACTCAGGAAGTTAAATCAACAATTACAAGAACTCAAGCATATCACATAATCCTTCATATCATCTGCACGCAATATTGTCTCAGACCAACATAATACCCACGCAAAAAATAAAGAAGGGCTCGTAAATGACGAACCCTTTTCTATCTAATTTTAACACAACGAATTATTAATGTTTTTTACGCTCTACAAGCAGGTTTGCTAAATGCTGTCTAAAAACAACCTGTGATTCTCTATGCTTTGGAGCTTCTATCCCATGCGCAGCTAACCAATCAAGACCATACTGTTCATTACCCAATGATGCTGCATGCTTCATTAAATCTGACCGCATTCGTACCACATTAATAATGGGCGCAAGCGTTGCACGATCTTGTATAACCATCAACTTATGCGTCTCAGGATTTTTAAATAAACCCTTAAACAAGGATTGAGCAATTCTTTGGCTATAAAAACAGACCGCGCGCGTTCTTGCTTCTTGTTGCAGACTTAAAGCTTTTTGATTTCTTCCTGCCTCTTCAATTGCCTTATCGTCATCATAGTCATACGCATTAAGCTTGATCGTTTCCTTCTCAGCCCATCTGTTCACCTGCATAAGTGCGTCCATCGTTCTGCGCTGTAAAATTTTAAAAAATTCAATTTTTTGTTCTTCATGTAACGCTTGGGTTTTCGATAAACAGGTTATCGTATTAACGTTGGATAGCGCGACAACATCTCCTTGCAGCGCTCGATCAAAACAATTTTCAAAATGCTGATGAGTCGACCACCAAACAGTTTCAAGAAGTCCGTTCATAAACCATTGTATTACTCCGGACTGACCAGCCTTAACCTCATGTGTCAAATTAAAAGATCTTTGAATAATGTCTTCTAAGCTCTTACTCGATGTCACAATTGGCATCATCAGAGCGTTAACATTGTTTACGAAAAAATCCTTTTTATCAGGTTCTGCAATGGTCTCTAAAACAGTCAGACATAAGCCCTCTATTTTCTCTCGCTGAGCACAGTCTTTAAAATTCGCCAAAGCTTGTTCTGAAAAACCCAATTCTCTGAGTACGTCACGATGCCGAATTTCTACAAAACAGGTACTATCGTGTAATTGCGCCTCTGAAAATGTAACAACACACGTATCACCACGACGAGGACCCGGCTCTGCAACTACTTCGTCTGTTGATGCATAATTTTTGAAATTACTGATAACCAGAATCATCAAAAAAATATTCTTATAATAATTCATAAAAAAAATCCCTTTGTCCCATCACTTACAATTTTATCTATGTAATTTTTGCTTAATAACATGTAACGCTATTTTTAATAGTTCATCTGTTGTTGCAACCGTAGAATCTAAAATCGTTGCACCCTCTGGACAAACCAGCGGCTCAATTAAACGACTCATGTCCATATCATCGCGCATTTTGATTTGACCTAGCGCCTCTGATAAAGACAATACTTTACCGCGCTTTAACTGATCTTGTTGCAATCGCAGCGCCCGAATTTCCTGAGTCGAAGTAATGTAAAATTTAATATCCGCTTCCGGATAGATCACAGAACCACACGCTCTACCTTCAATCACGCAATCTTTCCCAACCACCAAAGATTTTTCATACTGACGCAATACTAATCGAGCTTCACTGTTTTGTCCTACTATTGCTGCAAATTTTGATATTTCTGGATCTTTTAAAAACATGGTTATCTCAACACCCCAGTATATTTTTACCAATCCAGCTTCATAAACGTATCGAAAAAGATCGCTCTGAAAAATCGCCGTGACATGATTAATATCTGGATTTTGAATAGTCTGGGCATTGTAACCATACGCAGTTTTTAAAACATATGCTAAACCACGATACAAGTACCCGCTGTTTAAACAAAAAAAATTAAGATGTTTTGCTATTTTGATAGCCAGTGTTGTTTTACCACTTCCACTTGGTCCATCGATTGTAATAATCATTGCTGATCCTTTAAACCTACGATATCAACACCTTGCAGCTCAATCGTATAGACACCATTCCAATAATTTTGCATCACATTTCCTACAATATCAAAAGGCTCATCTGCTTGAGCTACCAATTTTTCATACAGCTCAGGTCGATTAAAGAACATAACCGATTTCACAACACCCTCACTAAAAACCATGCATTTTACATGCAAATCTTTGAGCAGCTGCGGTTGTTTAATCAAAACAACATTGCGAATATAAAATGATGGTTGAGGATTTTCATGACCGAATGGTTCAAAAAGTCTCATGTCATCTATTAATTTATCACCAAACTCTGCAAGTGTGGTACAAGAATCTACCTTGAATTTTTGTTTCAAATCAAATTCTGTCAGCGTCGATGCAACTCTTTTTTGTAAGCGCATTTGCAACTCTGGCAAATTTTCAACACGAAGTGATAAACCTGCTGCATGTGAATGTCCACCAAAAGCAATGAGCAGATCTTTTGATTCTTGCAAAGCTTCAAACACATTGAACTCTTGTATCGACCGACATGACCCTTTAGCTAAACCATCGGATGTGATATGAAATAACAATGTCGGTTTTCCATACATCCCAACAATGCGAGATGCAACAAGGCCAATAACTCCAGCAGGCCAAGATTTACTTGAAGCAATAACGACATTTTTAGAAATATCCACCAACCCTGACTCAATTTGAGCAACAACGTCAGCGATAATCGTTTTTTCTACTTCTTTGCGCGCTTGATTTAATTCCAATAATATTTTACCAACACGATCAACTTCGTTGGGATCATTACCCAGCAAGAATTGTACACCCTCGCGCGGATCATCAAGTCTTCCCAGTGCATTAATTTGTGGTGTAATTGAAAAGCCAATATCTAACGAAAATAGTTCGGGCTTTGTTACTTTACTATTTGCCTTAAGCACCTGCAGTGAATAACTTTCAACTTGATTGACCTTTTGCAGACCATATCGAACCCAATATCGATTTTCACCCGTCAAAGGCACAACGTCAGCTACCGTTCCAAAAAGGAGTAGCTCAATAATTTTATCGGGTATAGGTAGCCCTTTTTCTTCAAAGAGCAACGTTAATATCTTAAAGGCTACACCAACCCCTGCGAAATACTTATACGGGTAACTACAGTCATTTTGATGCGGATTTACGATGGCAAATGCTTGGGGTACATGATCATGAGGTCTGTGGTGATCAGTGATGATTAAATCTATCCCTAATTTTGCAGCAAGAGCCGCTGGCTCAAATGCAGTAATTCCATTATCGACCGTGATAATCAATTTATAATTATTGTCAGCTGCTTTTTGTACAATTTTTGAAGATAATCCATAGCCATCTTTAACGCGGTTGGGTAAAAAAAAGTTAACCTTTGCACCAAGGGATAATAAACCAATCATCATCAGCGATGAAGATGTAATACCATCCACATCATAATCACCAAAGATTAATATTTTTTCTTGCTGCTCAATGGCAAGCAAGATGCGCTCAACAGATTTTATAGCGTCTTTCATTAATCGTGGATCAGAAACATCTTTTTCATAACTGGTCATTAAATAGTTCTGCACAGCTTCAATATCACTCATGCCCCGCGCAAGCAGTACCTGAGCAAGCGATGACGAGATATTAAAATGCTGTGCTAATTTAGAGGTATCATCATCAGATATGACCGGAAGTCCTATGAGATATTTATTACCTTGAATGTATGTATAATCCATGATTGTACCAAGTTATGTTTTACGTAATACTTCAGTTTAACGGATGCATACTAATATGGCAAAACCAAAGAGAAAGTTTTTACCTTCCTATTTGATCTTGCCATATCTTAATTCATGTTGTACTCAGTAACGCTATGACCGTTTATGACCTGCATCATCGTAACGTGCATTTGCAACGAGTGTTAAAATCTCTTTCATCGGTATCACTTGTGATTCAAAAGCATCATCGACATTAGAAACCAATGTATCAATATTGTCTTTCGAATATTTAAAGTTCCCTGTTGTAAATGGAGGCTTGCTTACATCGACATGCGTAGGAAAATATAAAACAGTTGGCTGCTTAGCATTGTATGTTGCTTTAGCACGAGGATCGTTAAACACCGTCATGTTACGAGACAAGAGGTCACTTTTGCTCAAATTACCCATAGTAGGCATAGAAATATTTTTACGCTTAAAGTACGCATCAGCATTTTTTAATGTTTGAACGTCTGCAGGATTTGAGTCAATTGCAATAATGACATCAATGCCACGCTCAGCTCTATCCACCAACAATGGGAATGGTAAGTTAAATGCTATTCCACCATCAAACATTCCCAGTACTTCTTTGTTTTTGAGTAAACTATCTTTACATCCAACAGAGAAATTTGGGAACTGCGCATGTATCTTACCAGCTCTATGGCTACGGGCATCATCTTGAGAATTTTCATCAAGTACTTTTTTGATCCAATCGCCAACCGGTATTTCTACATCATGCCCAAACACATCAATCGTTGGAGTTGGCAAACCTTTTTCAACCGCATCGTTGATCGTAAGTGAAAATGCTGCGCCATATAGTCCTAAATAAAAGCTCATCGGATATTCAGGACGCATTAAGTCTGGTACTAACACTCCATCTTTAAACACAGAACCTAAGTACTGTGTAAGAATATAACCTAAGGTCGTACCACCTGATTCAAAAGGACTCATTTCAAACCAGTCGTACAACGATCCAACTTCTTGTTTTAAAACTAAATCATCACCGGTTGTCAGTCGCGCATCAAACGCAGCAGAACAGAGTGGCAATGGAACATTACCCTGTTGTGCTAAATCATACAGCTCAGACCAAGTAACTTGCAGGCGCTTACCGCTTGCTTGCTTTAAGGCATAGTTTGCAATTAATGCACCCCATAGATCAACAACTGAGAAATGCTGGCCATATCCATAACGCTCTATCAATTGATTTGAGAAAATTGATCTAACATCTGAACCAAGCAGAGGTGGACAGAATAGTCCTTTGTTTGTTGGATCAATCATCGTTGGATCGCTCAGCGTATTTACAAAGTTCGTGCGCAGAGCAATGAGTGACTGCTCATAGTTTTTATTCGTGATCAGTCCTTTAAGATACAAATAGCTCCATGGTGCAATCGTCCAGGTAGAACCAGAAAGTCCTGCACAATACAGTGATGCTTGTAAGAAATTGTGACGCGCAGCTGATTCAAACGCTGCTTCTGTTACAACCATAGCTCGATTACCACCACCACTACAACAGAAAGCAATCCTTAGTGGTACTGAGATACCAAATGAATCAGACAACACTTTCTGCACCTGTGGTAAACGATTCTTCAAGAACTCTTTTTCTTCGGTACATAGATCCTGCGATGACCGAACAACTACGGGAGCTTTTGGAGCATGAACTGAATGCATCGCTCGAATCGCTTTTCGTAGCAATATCACTGATGCATCAGAATTATCACCTATTAAAAATGCCAGTCCTGTTGTTTTTAACTTCTTTCCCAACTCTTCTATTTTATCTGCAAGAGCAGGACTAATTTTATCACTGATCACATCTGACGCTTTTTTACCAACCGCAGAAATTATATCACCACCAACATCAGCAATGACTATTTTCGCTTGCTTTGCGACTTCTGCTTTAACTGCTACTTTAAATTGTGCTGAAAACTCTCCAAGGACTCCTTTTGCTTCGCCCTTCAACTCATCCCACCAACTTCTATTCAGTCCTTGCTCGTTGATAAGCTTTTGTTGCTCATACTGCCTTTGAGCTTGCACGGCAGAATCATAAAAACCATGCGCAATTTCTACGCCAAGATTATTTTGTAAATGCTGCGATGTAAGATCCAACATCAACGCCTGTACACGCACCAATGCTTCTTGCGTAATATTTTCAACACCATCAATAAAAGATCGTTCGGTTGGAGATAGTTCACTTGAATAAGTGAAATCAGCATCGTGTTGCTTTAAAAATGCATAATAGTCAGCCACCACAATGGTCTGCAATAAACGTAATTGATAATGATAGCCAACAGCTCGATCATCTAAAAACTTAACAAAATCAGCAGAACCCTGCTTGCTGTACGAACCTAACCCTTCTATTTTATCCTGCATATCACTAATTAGTTTTTGCTCTGCTTCAACTAATTCATCACTCACATGTTGCAAAAGTTGGTTGATTTTTACTATTTGTAGCTTCTCAAACGCTTTCTGATCAAAGCTACCCTTCTGGTCTGCTTCTACTTGTTGCTTAGCCTTCTCAGGATGATGGAAATACGGATCATAAGCATACGGATTGCCTGCTTCTTGATCATCGTCTAACTCATCATCATCCAGTCGCACTGGTTGAGGCTTGTAAACCGTATGAGTACCTTTTTTCTGCTTTCTAGGTTCCTCAAGGTCAAAATCTTGAGACTTTGAAGGTTTTTGATCTTTACCGGACTTTTTGGGAGCTATCTGCTCATCCACGGTAATTCTTGGCATTATGGTACCAAAACTCACCAAAAACAGGGCTAAAACCGCTCTAGGTCGGCATATTAACTGTTTCACCTTATCTCCTTTTTTTAGATAGATTGCTTTATTTGTCACCCTACACAAGTGCGCAACAAAAATAAAGATAAAACCATACTTAGCTGTAGCAAAACATATCCAATATGCTATCCTAATAAGTAGAAAATTTTTACCCATAAAAGGATTAATATGGCGACAATAAACAAAAAAATCACCCTATCATTGTTTCTTAGTGCTATAATCTGCACAGGATCGATTCAACCTCGTACTGCAGAGATTTCAGCAACAGCTATCTCTTCATCATATGAAGGCAATGAAGCAGCTTTTAAATATCTCGAATATTTATTCATCGAACAACCAGCAAACGCTCTTAAAGGGTACTCACAAAAAGCTCTAGCAGCAGCTCTGACAGTAGTAACCACAAGTATTCTATCAAGACCTTATTGGGCTCAAGCTCCTGTACAAAAAATCGAAGTTGGTATTGAAACAATATCAGCAGCTCTTCTTGGATCAGTTGTGTACCAAATGTACATTTCGCAAGTTGACAAATCGATCAAAAAAGCAACTCTTATTAAATTCTTAGAAAATTGGAATCATCATCGTCAACATGTTCCTACTCAGTTAGTTCCTGTTTTCAATGAGTTAGCAAACGCATTTAATCGCTCAAGCAAAGCAATTACCCAAGCTCACGTCGATCAAATCTTTGAAATCATTCAACATTTGATTGAACATGAATTTGCTAAACGTTACGAAAAAGATAAAACAAAAAGTGCTGATACACTTGGTATGCTCAAAACAATTACCGAGATCAACAAAAACTTAGCACCGTCATCTAAGTAAGATATTAAAATTACAAAAAAAGCCTCGCATTAATTGCGAGGCTTTTTTTATGTCTTAGCGCTATTTTATTTACAACAACCCGAACTTGCTGGAATTTTCTTCGAACCAAGGGCTTGCCTTTGATCCGAACTATGATCTTCTAACGCCACAGGCAAAAGAAGATCTTTTTTACGGTTAACAAAACAATCATGCATTATATCCCATGCTGCTTGCTGATCAGAACATACTACTCTTTGAGCTAAAGCATATTCTTTCTTACCTGATAGTGCATAACGCATTACAGCATATTTAAAACCAAAAAAACTTCCTGCTTTATACACACGCGTCCAACTCAACGCTGTATCTTTTTTATGTGATATCACCGTGTTTTCTGGGAAACCAAACTCCGCACTCATCTGCTCAGCATTATACTTTTCATGAGAGTAATGCTGCGGATCAAGTTCAAACTCATGAGTAGACCTTGCGCTATGCGCAATAAATAACAAATGGACAACGATAAAAAAACCCCTAAAATGCATTCGCAATATCCCTATTTTGTATAACAACAAACAATTATAATATCCTTAATTAAAAAAATGAACGAAACAAAACTAATAGCCTGATACTAACCATTCAAAACGCATAGTCCTAAAAAAAATTATTTTTTCTTAAGCGTCGGGAATAAAATAACATCCTTAATCGAGGTTATTCCTGTCAGCAGCATCACAAAACGATCAATTCCGATACCAAATCCAACCGTTGGTGGCAATGCATGCTCTAAAGCGAGAATGTAATCAGCATCATACAAATGAGCTTCACCATCTCCAGCTTCACGCGCAACTACTTGATCATGAAACCTTTGAGCTTGATCAAAAGGATCATTCAATTCATCAAATAAATTTGCAATTTCAAGTCCTGCTATGAACAACTCTGAACGAGCAGCAAGGCCTGGAACCTGAGGATCACGCTTTGCAAGCGGTGAAACCTCAACCGGAAATCCTGTGATAAATGTTGGTTGAATCAACTCTTTTTCAACTGTTTCTGCAAAGAGCAAATAAATTTTCTCTTGCAGCGTCATACCTGTTTTTGGCAACCGAACTGAATGTTTCGTCAGTAACGCGTCGATTGTTGCCTCGCTATGCAACTCTTGCTCCGACAGCTTATGGCAAGCTTTCACAGCTTCATAGAGTGTCATACGTATAAACGGCTTATTAAAATCAAGAGCATGTGCACCAAACGTAACTTCACCTGATGCACCAATTTTACCCATAACATAGCGAACCAACTCTTCGATGAGGTTCATAGCGTAGGTAATATCTTGATGCGCAGTATAACACTCAAGCATCGTAAATTCAGGATTATGACGAGGCGAAATACCTTCGTTTCTAAAATTTCTATTCAGCTCAAAGACTCTATCCAGTCCACCAACCACTAAACGTTTCAAATATAACTCTGGTGCAATTCTTAAATACAGATCTTGCCCGAGTGCATTATGATGCGTAACAAACGGACGAGCTGCTGCTCCACCAGGAATTGGATGCAACATTGGAGTTTCTACTTCCAAATATCCCTTAGATGCTAAACATTCACGCAACGCTTGAATCATCAGCGATCGTTTTACCAATAAATTCTTACTATCACTGTTGCAAATCAAATCTAAATATCTCTGACGATAGCGAACTTCGATATCATGAAGTCCATGAAATTTTTCCGGTAACGGATGTAAACATTTACTTTGTAATGAAAAACTAGTTGCTCGTAGCGATATTTCACCACGTTGAGTCTTAAATGTTGTTCCTTGGACCCAAAGAATATCACCCATATCAATGAACTGCTCAAAATTCTTAAACGCCTCTGCGCCAATCAAATCTTCTTTGATATAGACCTGCATCTTACCAGAATCATCTTGCAGATGAACAAAAGCTGCTTTTCCGTGTAAACGAATACTCATCACACGCCCTACCAGGTCGTACTGCTTACTATCACCCTCAACAAAAGTGCTTAGTAATTGATGGGCAACTGCAGTTTGAGGCTTTAATGCTGGCCAAGGTTCAATCCCTTGAGCACGCATCGTTTTGACTTTTTGAACTCGAACTTCATGTTCTTGAGATACATGACCTAGATAGTCCTGTAATAATTCATCGTTTTTATGCTTTGGTTCCATATATTTCATTCCTGTATTCCGTAAAAAACATAGATGTGTCTTAGTATAGCAAAACCAAATTTTTTTGCCGAATTTCAAAGATGCCAGCATCAGATCATCTTTTTCAATCTTTTTACAGAAAACAATCAAAAACCATTGATTTCAAAGCCTTTTTTGTGACATACTTCATATTAGTAATGAAGTTACCCAAAAAAAAGGAGTTTTTTATGAATTCATTTCGTTTTACAGCGCTTTGCGCAATTCTTACAGCTTTCTCAGCTCAAGTAATGCAAGCATCTTCTGGCTCATCATCATCAAACAGAATGATTGGTGAAAATGGTGCAGGTATTTACAACGGTGGAAAAATCCCAGCAAGTATCCCTAAAGCACCTATTAGTGTCGCTGTCGCATTACAAAAAGACGATCCTAAAGTATTAAACTTACACTTAAAAGAAAGCAAAGCCCACAGAGGAAACACTGGAAGAAATGACACAGACATCAATAAATTCTATAACTGGACAAATTCAAAAATTGCTCCTCTATTACCAGCTAACAAAGTAATGACAATTAAACAAGCGGCTGATTATATCGGTGCAACAAAATGTAGCAAAGTAATTGCTAAACAACCTGAACTTATAACTCCAGCAATGAACAAATTTAGCAACAACAGTTCTTCAATGACTGCTAACCCTGGATTAAGCTATTCTAACAGTTCTTCAGTGATTGCTAACTCAGAAGATTATTCTGATTTAAAAACTCCTGAAGTAGCAGATGAAATGGAAAATAATGGGATGGAAAGTTAATAGTTTTCGCTCATAAATCAAGATAAAAAAGGTGCCCGAAATGGCACCTTTTTTAATGTTAAAATTCAATTTTCTTAATAAAAACCGTTGCCTTACCTGCTTTTTTTACGCCATACTTCATATTAGTAATGAGGTTACTCTAAAAAAAGGAGTTTTTATGAATTTATTCCGCCTTACTGCGCTGTGCGCAATTCTTACAATTTCTTCTGCTCAAGCAATGCCAGGATTATCTCAATTTGGTAGCGCATACAACGATGAGGTGTATGTACCCCAACTAGCACCTGGCAGATCATCCAGCAAATCAGAACGGCTCGAGGCTATACATGATAAAAACGCATCACATGCTATACAATTAAACAATCTGAATATAGTTGATTACAAAAATAACACTAACGCATCGCAAGCTCCCAACTCTTTAATTATCGCACTCAAAAACGATGATGCTGATGCATTAGAATTATGCTTCGATGAGTTTGACGTGAATAGCGTATATAACTTTCAACATACCTCCATTGCTCATCGATTACGAAATAGCAAGGTAATCAGCGTTGCTCCATCTCTGGTAATAACTCCCCTAGAAGCAGCGATAGCCTTAAGAGCGAAAGAATGTAAGATTGCGATTGCAAAAGAAATAACTAATTAAAATAGTTCTACGCCTACTTTATTAAATTAAAAATCAAAAGGTGCTCTCAATGGCACCTTTTTTAATCTTAAAATTCAATTGTACCGTATATTCCATCATACCCTGGGGAAATCGTAACGATTCCTGCACGTATTTTTTCTATGGCTTGAGCTATACCCACCGTCGATGCCTGAGCTATCTGCTCTATCGGTGCGTTTAACAGTATGAAAAATTCATTGCCCACTTGCTGCAATAACTGATGATAGACCTGCTGCAACTTCTTGCTCGTTGCCGCCAATTTCAACTCATATTCTAAAATATCAAGAAGCGGCACCACCCGGTATTGCGTGCGCATACGAACCGAAGCTTCCAGTGGCGTGCGATCCGCAAGCTGCTGCACCCTATTTAAAACACCAACCGTAATTGGTTTGTGACAAACTGGGCACAAGCCCTTATGTTTCATGGTCTGCTCAGGTGTTAAATACACGCCGCAAGCACGATGACCATCACCATAGTACTTACCCATCTCGGGAAAGAATTCGATGCCTGCGATCAATTTTTGTGCGTCATTGTTTCTGAGTGCTTGCGTAACACCATCATACGACAACTCAGTATGCATAACATTCGCTTCTCGCCCCAGGTTTTGCACACTGTGAGCATCAGAGTTACACAGTATCGCCAAACGATCAAGCTCAGAAACCTGAGCATTCATCAAAAAATTAGAGGATAGCCCTTTTTCTATGGCAAAAATATGTCCCGACATATCTTCAAACGCTTCCGCTATTGAGTTAAATCCAGATTTTGAACCAAGTAGCCCAAACCACGGTGTCCAAATATGTGCAGGAATTAACATGCAATCAGGCGAAGCAGTTAGTACAATCTTTAATAAATCTTTAACGTCACAGCCCAAAATAGGACGACCATCATGAACTAAGTTGCCAATCTTTGCCAAATCTTTGGTGATACTCTCGACAGCTTGAAAGTGAGGAGCAAGAATAATTGAATGAATACGATAGCAACGACCATTGCGTTTGAAAATAGTACTGATTTCACTAGTGAGCATAAACCGTTGCCACGACGCACAGCTTGCATACACCTTCGACGCAACTTGACTTTGAAACTCAGCTGTTAACTCAAAAAGTCCAGGCTCTGCTTCTTGCAATTGACTGCGCAGCTCTTGCTGCCAAATGGGATGGGTAAAGTCACCTGTACCCATCACCCCAATTCCTTTAAGTTGACCCCAAAGACTCAATGCAGGCAAGTCCATATATTTTGAAGTTGCATGAGAATATTTTGAATGAATATGAAAGTCTGCAATAAATTTTGTTGCCATCTTACGCTGATTTATAATCTAAAAAAATTAAGCACTTAGTGCATCAATATATCTGTCTTCTGCAAATTCCCAATCCACGACATTCCACCAAGCAGTAATATAATCAGGACGTCGATTTTGATAATTTAAATAATAAGCATGTTCCCACACATCAAGACCAAGCAATGGAACATCTTGGTTCATGATAGGAGCATTCTGATTTGATGTTGCATAAATTTGCAATTTTCCCTGAGGATCAAGCACTAACCATGCCCAACCACTACCAAATTGACTTTTTGCCGCAGCTTCAAATTTCAATTGAAAATTAGCAAACGAATCAAACTCTCTTTCAATTTCTTGATATAGCTTTCCAATGACCACATGACTTTTTGGAGTCATCATTTGCCAGAACAGCTCATGATTGTAATGACCACCCGCATTGTTTTGTACAATAGTTTGAACATCTGCCGGTACACGATCAAGGTTTTGCAACAATTGCTCAAGCGTCCACTGCTGCAACTCTGGGTGCAACACCAATGCTTTATTTAAATTATCGATATATCCCTGATGATGCTTGGTTAAATGAATTTCCATTGTTTTTGCATCAATGTAAGGCATCAATGCATCATATGCATATTGCAACTTAGGTAATACGAACATACTCAGACCTTTAATGTTTTATAAAATAAACTTTTTCATTTTCTCGTTTCATGAGCAATGTTTCTCGGGCAATTTTTTCTTTAGCAAACAATGTTTGGTTTTGTTCTATTTGCTGCTGCAAATCAAGAATTTCTTGTTGTAAATCACAAATCTGTTGCTTCATTGATAATTCATGTCGTTGTACGTCATACAATGTTCTAATGCTTTTAGGACCAAAACAATATATCACAAAAAAAATGATTACTTCAAACAGCAAGAAAAAAAGAATTGTGCGTCGAATAAAAAATACCATATACATCCCACAATCGACCTATTTAAGCCATTAAAATTGACAGAAATCTATTTAAGAGTATGATACTAATTACAACTTTTTTCTATATTTACTCATCTAAATCGAGGTTGAAAAGTGAAACGTCAAACAAAATATCGCATTTACATGTCTTTAATAACCATGTCTTTATTTGCATTTTTCTTTACGTTAACATCTGTTCATCAACCAACTCGTATGACATCTTCAAATGTACACGATATGGCTCAGGATCATTTCTTTAATTAAACCAACCTATTCAATCTCACACCTACGGCGTAATGCCGTAAGTTTTTGAGCGTGGTAAAACTGCATAATTTTTTAATGCAACGCAAAAAAAACGAGCATGTTTCCATGCTCGTTTCAAATTTCTGATAAGTAAAAAGATTATCGCTTTGTAAATTGGAATTTACGACGCGCTGCTTTTTGACCATATTTCTTACGCTCTTTAACGCGTGAGTTTACAGTTAGAAAGCCCATTTTACGAAGTTCTGGTTTCATTGTTTCATCGAACTGTAGCAATGCACGTGCAATACCAAGTTGAATAGCTTCTGCTTGAGCCGTATATCCACCACCTGTAGCATTAACATCTACAGTCATGCCTGATGTTGCTGGGAAAGGTTTGAATGATGCGTAGCAAGAATCTATAGATGCTTGAACGGTGAAGTACTCTTCAAGAGGACGACCATTTACAATGATCTGGCCTTTACCTTTTCGTAGCCATACTCGAGCAACAGCTGATTTTCTGCGCCCAGTGCCTTGAGCAAAAGGTCTATTCACGATTTCTGATGATTTTGCTGAAGCTTTTGGTGCTTTTTGCACTGCTGACGCTTTCGCTGTTTTTTTTATAGAAGCTGGAGCTTGTGCCATAAAAAGTAAGCCTTTCTTCCAAGTCTTTGATATTCAATGTTTGTTTCTAAGTAAAATAACTATATTTTAGGATACAAAAGTTAGCGTAAATGTCAAAGTTCCTACAAATTTTATATAGAATACCCCTCGCGTAACATATTACCCACGAGGATACGCATCGCCACCATCTTCTAAATACCCATCCGCAATATCTGGATCGTAGGGACTCCAATCCTGCTCAGATAGCTCTGCATCCCAAAAATATGCCCCGTACAAGACATCACAAATTTTACATTTTGCATGGACCTTTAATTCATAGATCTCATACAATGAATCTGAAGGCGTGATCGACGGCTTAGCTTTTACAAAACCCAAATCTACCAATAATTTCTGAAATTCCTGACATACGACCGGGCAATGAACTGAAACATGCTTTGTTTTAGGTGCAGCTGTAAAAATAGCAAACAAGAGCTCTTTGACTAAGGTAAGGTCAAAAAAATCAGGCTCTATCGCCATCTGACGAATGCGAACCTTATATCCATCCATTAAATCACAAGATATATACCCGATGACCTGCTCTTCAAGCAAGGCATGAAAAAACAAAGTAGTTGCAGAAGCCTGAAGATACGCCTGCTCTTCAATGTCAAAAGCGGCCTCAATACGAGCGTTTTCAATCGGCTCTTGCAAATATAACTCACAGAAATATTGATTAAATCGTACAAACATCGCTCTTTCTTGAGCCAAATTCTGGGAATGAATCTTTTCAATCATAATATCACAAGGCAATGTTGGCTTAGAAATCATCAGCACAACCACAGCCATGGTATACCAAATATACTGTTTCATTTTTTGATATTTCATTACTATTCCTTTTTTACCATAAAAACAATCAATATCCTGTTTCTATTTTTTCTTGACAAGTGATACATCGTCGAGCATTAGGATTGTATTTTAAACGATTTTCTGAGATTTTTTGATTACATTCTTGGCAAATGCCATAGGTCCCTTTATCGATAGACTCTATAGCTGATAATATATTAGAATATTCTTGATACTCTGTATCCTGTAAAGAATTTCTCAATGCTTCCATTGTAATGGAAACAACTTGATCACCATCATCTTGAGTTTGTCCATCTACCATTTGCTCAGATGACAAGCGTTGCAACTCTTGTTCAATTTCTAACTTACGCTGAACAAGCTCTTGCTTAATCTTTACAAGATCCACCTTGTTGACCATCGCGCATACTCCTTTTTTTTTGGAAAAATAATTGTAACAATATTTTTGCTGGTTCATAGTGTACAGACTCCATGGTGGTATGCAAATTTTGATAAATCCCGATTTGCTTCACCTGATCAACAGATACACCATACTTCATAGAAGAAACACCATACACAATACGAGAAACTCTCGATAAATACAAGGATCCAATGCACATCATACAAGGTTGTACCGTCACATACAGCGTCATGGAGCTTAAACGCCAAGTACCTAATTTCTTAGATCCCTTGTGCAATGCCAACATTTCCGCATGCGCTAATTGTGAACCTTGTTTTTCAACTTGATTATACCCACGTGCCACAATTACCCCGTTACCATCAACCAAAACAGCTCCAATTGGCACTTCGTCAATAGCATAGGCTTTCAAAGCTTGCTTATATGCTTGCTCCATAAAAAACAAATCTTTTTGCACGTCTAAAAAACCTTTATCGCAATATAAGAATTAAGGTATGGCTGAAAAGATTGGAATTTTTTCATTTCTTTACTAAACTTTTAAAGAGCAGTTAAAATAATTTATACATTGTATATCAATTAATTTTTTTTGCGATAAAAAGTAAACGGTCTTTAAGAAATTCAGGGAATCCTTGTGGCAGATAAACCAGATAATCCTTCAAACAAAAAAAACGACTCTCAGTACAGTGCGCAATCCATTAAAGTTATGGAAGGCCTTGAAGCGGTTCGTAAACGACCAGCTATGTATATTGGCAGTACCGGACCTCAAGGACTCCATCACCTTGTATACGAAGTAGTAGATAACTCTGTAGATGAAGCTCTTGCGGGACATTGTAATAACATTGAAGTAATCCTTCATACCAACGGTTCATGTTCTGTAGAAGATAACGGACGTGGTATTCCTGTTGATATTCATCCAACTGAAAAAGTATCTGCGGCTCAAGTTGTACTTACTAAGCTTCATGCTGGTGGTAAATTTGACAAAGACTCTTATAAATACTCAGGCGGACTTCACGGGGTTGGTATCTCAGTTGTTAACGCACTTTCAAAAAAGCTTGAACTCGAAATTTACAAAGATGATGCAGTATATACTCAGTCATACGCAAAAGGTCATCCTTTAGCACTCCTGAAAGAAGGCGGAAAAACCACTAAACGTGGAACAAAAGTTACCTTCTTTCCTGATGAAGAAATATTTCAAGAAACTGTAGATTTCAGCTTTGATATCCTTTCTGCGCGTCTTCGAGAGCTTGCGTTCTTAAACAAAAATTTACGCATCAGCATCATCGATCAACGAACCAACAAAGAACACGTGTTTTTCTACGAAGGTGGAATTGTTTCATTTGTTGAATCAGTCAACTCGAAAAAAACACCTATCTTTGATGAAATCATCACGGTATTTCACGAAGATGAAAAATATATCCTTGATTTAGCTATGCAATACAACGATGGTTACGCGGAACAGATTTTCTCTTTTGTAAACAATATTAATACCGTAGAAGGCGGAACACACGTCAGCGGTTTTAAATCTGCTCTTACAAAAGCATGTAACAAACGTGGTCAAATGCTCAAGCTAATCAAAGACAACGACGGATATTCAAGTGAAGATGTACGCGAAGGTTTAGTTTGCGTTATCAGCATTAAAGTTCCAGAACCTCAATTTGAAGGTCAAACAAAAACTAAGCTGGGCAACAATGAAATCAAAGGTTTAGTTGATTCATGGGTATTTGCAAAGCTCGATGAATATTTCGAAGAAAACCCAAGCATTGCTAAAAAGATTTTACAAAAAGCAGAACTTTCAAAACGTGCTCGCGAAGCCGCAAAACGTGCTCGTGATATCACGCGAAGAAAAACAGTCCTTGAAGGCTCTGTCCTTCCTGGAAAATTAGCAGATTGTTCAAACGAGGATCCTTCCACTACTGAACTATTCATCGTAGAGGGTGACTCTGCGGGTGGATCTGCAAAACAAGCTCGTGATAGATTTACACAAGCAATCTTGCCACTTAAAGGTAAAATCTTAAACGTAGAAAAAGCACGCTTAGACAAAATGCTTGCAAACGAAGAGATTAAATCACTCATTGCAGCTGTTGGATGTAATCCAGATTCAGAAGAGTTTGAATGTTCAAATGTTCGTTATCATAAAATCATTTTAATGACTGATGCTGACGTTGACGGATCACACATCCGAACATTGCTTTTAACGTTCTTCTTTAGATACATGAAACAATTAATTGAAAAAGGTTATCTCTATATCGCGCAACCGCCACTGTATAAAGTGAAGCTCGGTAAAATGTCGCAATATTTAAAAGATGACTCACAACTCAGATCGTTTGTTTTTGATTGGGCTGTTTCTAGTTTACAATTTGTGAGCCAAAAACAATCATATACTCCAGAAACCTGGAAAGCATTACTTGCACAAATTACAGCATATGAAAACAAAATTCATGAAATCAGCGATCAGTTTAAATTAGAATATCAACATTGCCACTTGCTCGCTCGTTGCTTGCAAGAAATCGATGTTAACGATGTTTTAAGCCCTGAAAAAGTAATCAACACAATTACACCATTCTTCAAAGGTTATGAAATTAGCCTTCAGCGAACATCATCTCAAGGTGATGAGCAAGAAGAAATGGATCAGCAGGAAGAGATTGAAGAAATTGAGCAAGAGCTTGATGAAAACGAAACAAAACCTGTTGCAAAAAAACATAAGAAGTTTACTTCTACGTATGAACCTGCAAAAACTGAGATCATTTTCCAAAAACAAAATGCATCATGGAATCTTGATATCAATTTCTTTGTAGCAGAAGAAGTAAAAGAACTTTCAACATTAATTAAACCATTAATGTTTTTAGAAAACACATCATGGAATATCTCTGAAAAAGATAAACACATTAGCAACGTTGGAGTTTTACAACTCATCATCGCTATTGTGCAACTATCAAAACCACACATGAGCATTCAGCGCTATAAAGGTCTGGGAGAAATGAATCCTGACCAATTATGGGAAACTGCAATGGACAGCAAAACACGTTCGCTTCTGCAAGTATCTATTGAAGATGCACTTGAAGCCGATTCGTGGTTCTCAACTCTTATGGGTGACGATGTAGTTGGACGACGTAAGTTCATTGAAAAAAATGGACGCTTCGTTAAAAACCTCGACATTTAATCGAACAAGAAAAAGGCTCCTGAAACAGGAGCCTTTTTCATAATTTATTTTTGAGCAATGACTATTTGAGGCTTTTTAATTTTCTGTGCAACTTTATAACAAGTCAACAAAAATGCTACCATACCACATGCCATTATCGGATTTTTATGATCTTGCAAACGTTGCGTCATGCCTCGTACTTCAAGCGGCAAAGATTGTGAGCAGCACGCACCACCCAAATAATAGTACATCATATATAATCGTAATGGTTTAGAACCAATGATTGCAATTTTACCACCGTTTTTAATACCGAATGGTTGAGCGTCCCACGTATATGACTTAACAAACTTATACCCTTGTTTCAGCTGCGCATATGCCGCCCTGTTTTCACGGGTAACCAAAACGCATCCAAAGAGCATAACAAGAGACATTAATTTTTTATAAGTTTTCATACCAAAATTCACCTGTTTTAATTTATATCTCTAGTATACTAGATGCGCAATAATCAGGCGAAAGCTCCAGGGTTAATTCAACCCAAAGACCGATCCAGTCGGCCTTATTTAACTGAGCCCAATGATTATCGAATGTATTTAATGACTTTTATGATCAACCTGAGATCTTGCTTGTTCCATTACCCCACTTAGCCCACCAAGTTGCTTAAACTGCTCGTCTAATTTATGACGTAACCCAGGATGAAAATCAACCGTTCTATTTACTTTTTCTATAATACCATCAACCCCACCATACTCTTGAACTTTTTGATGCAATCCAACATTAGACCCTGCAGCAATTCCCAGATCTCGTACTATTTTATCGGATCCAAAACCAGTTGTTTTCTCTAACTCATCTTTTAATCCAGGAACAGAATCAATCTGACTTCTTATTGATTCTAAGCGGGCTTCTGCATGAGCTTTTGCTTCTTCCTCTATTTTTAATAACAGTGCAGAATGTTCAAGAATAGATACATTTTCCCATTTATCAAAAATTTGTTTTAAATAATAGAGAGAAGATACTTCTACTAAACCTACCGCGACAAAACATTGCCCTCTGGTAAATCCATATTTACTACCAAATAATTTTGTACTATTTATGGTTAATCGCTGAGCAAATCTACCAAAAAAAGAACTCGTTTGCACATATGAGGCAACCGATAAAAACACCATAACTAAAATTAATTTCTTATTAATTTTCATAATAGATCTCCAAGATATTTCATTTCTCTATTTAGCTTACTGCCTCCGACCAAATTTCACCAAAGCCCTAAAGTCAATTCAACCGCAAGTCCAACCCAATCAGCCTTATAGTAGCGGACGCAAATAAAACGGAAATTGTGCACGAATAGCAGAAGCTGACTCATGCGGCAACAGTGCTAATGCTGCAGATACTTTCGACATACAGGCTCTATTTGCAGACAATGGAGAACCTTTTAACTCCTTCAGTTGAGCTAACAGCGCATGATACTCCGGAACCGTAACAACCGAACACATACCTGCGACAACATCATGTAGTTCGTCTATCGCAACACCAACTTCAACTAAGTCATCAAACTTATGACGAGCAACGATGCCAAGGACTGATTGATGCAACGAGCCATCACAATGCTGACGTGACCATGCAGAAGGAACATGATCTACTACATCTTCTTCAGCTACTGGCTGCTGAGCAAAATATTGACAGATTGCACGATCTTCATCATCTTCACCTAAATCACGAACTATTAACTCATCATCCGAAATGCCAAAATCTCGCATTAAACATGCTAACACAGGCAACCATCTTTGATATCGCTTTCTTTGTAGCTGATACTGCTCCCAATCGTGCATAACGGGATATAAAGCATCTCTGATACCATCTTTTGACACCGATACAGATACAAAGCGAGAACTCAAATTATTGTTAGCATAATTTGATCCTGATTTCACATGACCAGGCATTTCCCCACAAAGCCTCTCATGGGCAAGCCCTCTGGTAGAGACTTCAGACAATCCTGCCCCTGCAGACACAGGTGCAGATTGTATCGAAAAATAACTCATAAAAACAGATAATAAAACTAAATAAATACGCATTAAACTCATAGATTTGAAATGAACTTTCCATATAGAAAATATGCCATTAACTGTATAAAACACAAGAATAAAACCCAAGCAATTGTTATTTAAAGCTCAATCTGATATTCTATTTCTATGGAAAATCAAAAAAATAGTCAGTTTTTTAAGAATTTATTTTCTGTAAAAAAAAGAACTCTTTTCTCTGGATTCTTAGCGATTCTAGGGACTATTTTTGTAATAGCCGCTCAATATCAAGTATCCAGCCTAACAGTTACTCCCCCAGAGCATACTCAGTATAAAGCTATCGTTTTTGATTTAGGTGATGTTTTAGTCACAACCTCTAAATCAGTACAAAGAAACATATTTTTCCCTACGATTCTTAAAAACCCAAGCTTGTTGTACCATTTAATCGGCTCAGACATCAAAGCAACTTTCTTTGATCTTTTAAGTCAAATCCCTGCAACTTCAACCACTCCGATTTACAACAAAGGGCAAGCAATGCCTTTGATTATGACAGATTGGATGGTCGGTAAAAAATCACTCACACAACTCAGACTTTTAGCTCATCAGCAAATTCAACAGAGCTCTTATCCGATAGCCGTAAAGCAACTGCTTATCCAGATCTCTCATTTTATGTTTAATGCCCAATCGCTTGCAGAGTCTCAAATAGCAATCGATCCAATGATTACCCTGGCAAAAAACCTTAAAAATGCTGGTTATAAAATATATATATTATCCAACTGGGATCCATCCTCATTTGAACTGATCAAACATGCATTCCCACAGATTTTTGAACTATGTTATGGAATGGTGATATCTGGTTACGAACAAATGGCAAAACCGGATGAAGAGATATTTTGCAGACTCATCAATTTATACGACTTAAATCCACAAGAGTGTATCTTCATCGATGATGAACCATACAATATCGCTGCGGCGCAAAAACTTGGCTTTACAGCAATATTACAGGTCAACCCAACCCTTACGTGCAAAGAACTTATTAAATGCGGCATCATGACTTTAACAGCGTAAATTCTGCTCTTCTTTTATTTCAATCTATACCCCACAATGCAACTATCATCCTTGGTTTCTCTGGTGGTCCAGATTCTGTTGGACTATTGCACCTACTCATGCAACTTAAACCTACCAAAAACATTCAAATTATCGCAGCGCACCTTGATCACCAATGGCGCACAGAGTCCGGGCAAGATGCACTCTGGTGCAAACAATTTTGCGATCAACATAACATATCTTTCATTTCCCAAAAATCATCCCAACTGTCGTACGAGCCACGAAACAATGGCTCCAAAGAAGAAACGGGCAGACTTTTACGTCGTCATTTTTTAGAAAATTTGGCTCGAGAGCATAATGCCTATGCCATTACCCTAGCTCACCATCAAGATGATCAAATCGAAACTTTTTTTATTCGACTACTACGAGGAAGCTCGATCGCTGGCCTTGCTGGGATGAAGGTTCAAGATAGACTATATTTCCGACCGCTGCTACATACCACCAAGCAAGATATTTTAAACTATCTAAAGCATCACAACTTGCCCTATTTAACCGATGCAAGCAATGAAAGCAAAGCTTTTTTAAGAAACCGCATTCGTCATGATCTACTCGGCAATCTAAGCGCTATCGATGCACGATGGGACAAAACAATTCCATCTTGCATGCAACGCTTACAACAAACCAATGAGTTCATTGAGCAACAAGCAGCGCACACAATGCTAGGTATCGCTATTGAACCCGGATCAGACAAAATTAACACTCAAATGTTTTTGAAACTCCACCAAGTGTTGCAACATCAAATACTGATGAACCTGCTAATCAAACATAAATACGCCATTACTCCAAGCACAAAATTTTTTAACGAGATTATTCGTTTCTTGCAATCAAACAAACATCAACAACACAATCTGCACAGTTCTGCCTGTATCAAGAAAAAACAAAATTACTTTTATTTCTCATCCCTATAGCTTTTCATCCCCAACTTGCGCTACACTACTAACTATGCCAACAATAAAAGGATGGTTGTATGGAACAAAATCAGATTCGCGAACAAATTCACCCAGTACTCGTATGGATCATAGCATCGATATTGCTGCATTTACTCATAATGCTCGTTATCATGACCTACAAGTTCCACACAACTACTCACAGCCAACTGCCACTACCAAAACAACAAAAACAATATGTAATGTGGAGTACTCCTCAACCAAAACAACAAGCCATCACCCCCCAAATGCAAATGCCTAAACAACAGCCAGCTCCTCAGGCACAACAAGCTGTCGCTCAAAAACAAGCAGCTCAGCCACAACCCAAAGAAGAAGAAAAGCCCCTTGATTTAGAAAAATTACCAATCATTATGCCAGGAAAAGCTGGTATCGATCATCAAGATTTAGATGGTACCCCGCAAGCATCTCAAGAAAAAATGGATACTGACGAAAAAGAGACCAAACAGCAAGAACCAATTGCGCCACCCATGCCAAAAGAAACGCCTCAACAAGAGGCGCCACAACAAAAGCAATCAAAACCAAGCGACATTGATAGTCGTCAACAAGCAATCCCTAAACCAAAACCAACCTCCTTTGTAGCTGAAGGTAAACCCTTACCCTCTCCAAGCAAAAAAACTGAAGCTCCACAACATCCAAACACATCATCTGATGCGAGCAACCCTTACCGATATGTACCAACCCTGCGTCAGGAAATTCCAGTAAAATCGATATCATTTAAAGATATTGGCCTCGGCTTTGATGATCGACATTTAACCTTTGGTAATAGTGCACATATGGGTATCGCGGGCAACAGTCCCGACATTGCAACAGGAGATGAGTTACGATATGTTACCTATCTCAATCAAATGGCTAACATGATTGTAAACTCCCTCAACACCAACAGCAATAAACACTGGATGACTCGATACACAGGAGAACCGATCATGGTTCATATCAAAGTCGACCGCAAAGGAAACTTACTTGAATCTCGCATGGTTCAAGCAAGTAAAGCGCAAGGGATTAACGATTACATCCTCGACTCTATGAAACAAGTTGGCCTGTTTAATCCTCTGCCAAAGTTTATCAAAAAAGATACTTTCGAAATAAGCTGGACTATAAAATTCAGATAACCTAAAACGTATCATATTTGGGCTATCATTTTTTTATGTTATACTAGAAATAATGTAACTGTAATAAATCAAATCCAAACAATATTACCCAAACAAATTTATGAATAAACGTAATTATTATGAGGTCCTGGGCGTCAGTAAAGATGCATCGGTTGATGAAATAAAAAAAGCATATCGTAAACTCGCTATGAAATATCATCCAGATCGTAATCAAGATGATAAAAACGCTGAAGAAATGTTTAAAGAAGCAGCTGAAGCATACGAAGTCCTGTCAGATGACAAAAAGCGCACTCAATATGATCAATATGGTCATGATGGCTTCCAAAACATGAACAATGGCGCTCAACATATGAACATGGACGATATCTTCCGAAACTTCGGTGATATGTTTGGTGGTGTTGATTTCGGTGATATCTTCGGACAAAACCAAAGCCGCCGCAAAAAAACAGGCCCAACACCTCAGCGTGGCCATGATGTTATTCATGATGTAACCATTACACTTCAAGAAGCATATTTAGGTGTCAAAAAAGATATCGCATACTACCATGCTTTTGCATGCAGCGAATGTAATCATCAAGGTTATAAAAACAAAACCGATATCGTTTCTTGCGCTCAATGTAAAGGCACAGGACAAGTGCGCTACCAACAAGGATTTTTCTCTGTTGCTCAAGCTTGTTACTCATGCCAAGGACAAGGATATACGATCAAAAATCCATGTCCGTCATGCAAAGGCCAATCGCGCAAACAAGAATATGAACGTTTTACCGTAACTATTCCTGCGGGAATATTTGACGGCGCTGAACTGCGCGTTACTCAAAAAGGTGATGCTGGAGTCTATGGTGGATCAAATGGTGATTTATATCTCAAAATAAAAGTCGCTCATGATAAAAAATTCCACCGTGAAGAAAATGATTTGGTTTCATCACTTATGCTAACCTATCCACAACTGGTACTGGGATGCCAAGTGGAAATCGAACATATCGATGGCACTAAAATCAGCATTAAGATTCCAAAGGGATGCCCGGTTGGTGAAAAAATAATTATTCCGGGTAAAGGTTTTCCAAAACTAAAAGGCATGGGATCTGGAAATTTATCAATCATCACTCAATGTCACATTCCAAAAAAATTAACAACTGACCAAAAAGAAAAACTAGACAATTTTGCTGAAGCGTTGGGAAATAATCCTGATCAACAAGATGGATTTATTAGCTCAATATTTAAGAAGTTTCTAGGTTAAAAGATTTAGATAAAAAAATAAGGCGCATATAATTGCGCCTTATTTTTTTATCTAAATTTATTTTATCGAATTGATCGACCCATCAACAAACATGTTGGTCGCTGATAACCGCCACCTATCAAATATTGAACAAGCACAAATAATGGTTGAGATTCTACAGAATGTCTTCTTTTTGGATCAATTGGACTAGTTGGACAAGCATCCTTATCTGGACTAGTTGGACAACCAAAGACTCTTCTCACTTTAGGAGAAGGAGGAGTCGTTGGACAATCACTAGCTGAAGATATTATACGTTTATCAGGGCTCGTTGGACAAGAATCTTTATCAGGGCTCGTTGGACAGGCATGACTTGCATCATAAAACAAACCAGCTAATTCATCTGCTGATGATGATGGATAACAGCCGCACAATCTCTGATGTCTTTTTGGTGTCACAGGAGTCGTACCACAATCTCTTGAAACAATTTCATCTTGCGCTGTTGTTATAAAACAGCTTACAAAATTACACAATAATACGCACAATACGTAACGTATTTTCATCTCCGCTCCTTGACCGGTTATAATTTTTTGGTTTTCAATTTTTTTTAGTAAGGCAGTATTTTTGATTTAAAAACACTATATAATCAAATAAAAAATAAAGCAATATCCCCTACGAATCATTTAAATCAAAAACTATCATTAACATATATGAATTAAAAACAGTTTTAATAAAAAACATGACCAAGGTAATAGAGTAAAAGAGTTTGGATATAAAGATTAAATAAAATTGCGACCTTTGTAACTATCCCAAAAAATCATCAGGCGTTTTGGGGAATTATCAATACTTTTGATTTTTTTAATTTCTCTGCACAAACCAAAGAAGCAAGATTGTGTTTGTGTATTTCCCCAGCTATTTCTTCACGAAATTCATCAAAAGCATCATGTGCTGATAATGAAGATTTCACCACCTGCCAATTTCTTGCCTTAGACAACGCATTTAATTGCTGCTTTAAAAGCTCTGGATAATCACTCGGATTAATATTTTCATATAAACTTTGATTCTGTCGACCACCAATAACTGCATGAAGTTTAAGAAGCTCTCTATTGAAAAACAGTTCCGTCCGTGCATGCTCAACAGATAAAGATGGGTGCTGCTGTTTTTGTGTTGCAATATAACCTAGTTTAGCCTTTACCATAGCGAGCTCTTGCTCCAAAGAAGGCAGATCATGCTCTGACCCATAATGACCAAGTGCACCACTATGCACATGCTCAAAAGAATCACCCAGCTCTTGTGATCCAATATCCGCTAACCCTTGCAAATGCCAACGAAGCATTTGTTTATATTCATCACCTCTACGTGCATTATCCGATTTTTTTGCACAAGAACGTACAAGCTCTTCCTGTAAAAAAACAATTTTTTGCAACAACAGATTATAATAACTACGCCGATCTTGCGCTTTATCTGTTGCATCATGTTTATCGTGACAATCTAAATATTGCTCCAACGCAGAACAACCTGGATTATTCCTTCTACGTTCAGGCTCAGACAATTCTGCGCATGCTTCAGCCAACTCCCGATCCAGTTTAGCTTGCTTTTGAGCATTCCTTGCCTGTCTCTCTTCCTGAGTAAAAACTGTCTTGTGCCAACAAGCAGCACATCGAGCTGCAGGTAAAATAGTAATGGAAAATAATAATGAAACGAGAAAAAATAGATATTTCATGGTCACCCTAATATAAAAAAACCCTTATGAGGTTATAATAACTCAAACAAACTCAAAAGTGAACTTGAGCTTTTTTTGCACTTTTAACTGAATGCAAATATATTTGATCGTTTTTAACGTATAGTTTTTTCAAAATTTCATAAAAAAATACACGCTCGGCTGTTTTAATAACTGCTTGTTCATGCGCTTCAAATAAAACAACAGGATAACCGCGCCCCTTGCTCGCTTGATCTAAGGCTACCGCACATAATCGATCTACCAACTGCTGATCCTGAGCTATCCAACACGGAAATTCTAATCGAACAATTTCAGATCCAACATGCAAATAACAAAAATATGGTTTTAGGTGTGTTGGATACACATACGCAATGGGTGCTTTACTTTGAAAAATAATCGATCGCGACCCTGGTGTTAAAAATAATTGCGCAACATCCATATCGTTCATTTTTTGCCAATGTGCCGTTTGATCCAAATTTGCTTCTACGAAGTCCGCAGCAATAATGCGCAGTGTATTTAACAGCTCTTTAGTTTTAGGAAAACTGATATACCCAGCATGCACAATACGATGTTGATACATCTGCTCAAAATAGTTCATAAATTCTGCAAAAAAGGTCGATGATGCATCTTGCGCAGACAAATCGATTTGAAAAAAAATCAATGTCCCGTCAAACAAGCACACAAAATCGTCGATCTCATGCGTACCCACATAATCCATGCTTTGCTGCACAGCTAACTGCAGTTCTTTTTTTTCTCGATGCAAATTCACATGCTCAGGGGATAGATCCGTACCACCTTGCTCACTGACCACAATAATTTCTGGATTAGTTTGTAACAAAACTGAGCTTTGCGTTTGCCCGTACTGTAACAAAACCGAGCCAACATTGATCAAATAACAAGCTGGACCCTGATGCTTATCATGATAAATTTGAGACCCATCAACCGCAAGTACGCTGTATGGATGTGCCTGCAGAGGGACTGATACCGTTTTACCCAGCGCGCCATGCCAATCGGGTACTAAAAGCGACCATTTTTTTGAGCGCAGACGAACATCGATTTGCTCATCCAGACTAACTTTGTCCCACAATTGCTGTAACTGCTGCAATGACCCATCTGTTTGAGCAATAAATAATTGTTCAATCTTAGAGAGCTCTGAAACTAACTTTTGACGATCCAACATATAAAAACCTAATTAGAAAAGGGAATATACCCTGTATACAGGGTACGTTTTTTTTGGTAGTTTGAAAATATAAATTTTTACGATGATACCAAATATGAAAAAATCTTGTATTTTTATTGCCCTTTGCCTTATTTTCTCGACTCAGAGCTTAATGCCGAGTAAAATTACCACAATTTTCTTCGATGTAGAATCGATTTTTGAAACAGATTCGATGAGAGCGTCTGGATATGTTGGAAAAATTGCTTCTCTGCGCTACTTGTCTCAAGTGGGTCATTTACCGTGCCAAGAGGATCTATTCAAACAACTCAAACCAATTAGAGCAACTTCAACGCAAATCACCTACAACAACAACCTTGAATTGCCGCTCATTCTCTCTGATTGGCTCACCAACCAGCAATCAAGCAATAAGATCAAAGAAATCATTCAAAAATACCTCTCAAGTAAGAATTTATCTGATATCGAAGTTAAAGTGCTACTTGCGGTTATTAGCATGATGCTCACTCCGCAACATTTAGCAGACACTCAAAAAACACGCTCAAAAATGGAACACACGCTTCAGAAATTAAAACAATCTGGGTATAAAATATATCTCGTTGGTAACTGGTCAAATATTAATGTTATGAAAATGCATTTCCCTGAGATTTTCCAATATGTGCATGGTACATTCATGTCTGGAGAAATTCATTTGCTCAAACCATATATTGAGTTCTACCAACACGTACTCAGCCATACCAATACGCCATCTGAAAATGCTTTATGGATTGAATCTGAATCAAAATTCAATGCAAGAGTCCAACAGTATGGTTACAACGGTTTCCGCTATAATCCTGCCGATTATCACTCACTCGTATCAGGACTACGACAATTCCATATTAATATTTAAACAAATAATTGTTTAAGAATTTTTAGAAAAAACTCGACTTCTTGCTGACTGTTATACGCAGCAAAGCTAACTCGCACAGATGCGACAACGGTCGATTTATCATCACGTATTTGCACACAGTGATTACCCGCACGTACCGCAATCCCATACTTATCTAAATATGCCGCGATATCATGAGCATGATACCCCTGAGCAACAAATGTAACTAAATGCATATGTGCATCAGAAAGATCTGGATCAGCACTTAAAATCTGCACACCTGCAATCTCTTTAAGTCCTTGAACCATACGCCTCACTAGCAATGTTTCATGCTTTTGCAACTCATCAAAAACTATGTTGCTTTGCACAAAATCTATCGCTGCGCTCAGACCTATAGCTCCAGCAACGTTTGGCGTTCCTGCCTCAAATCCATACGGATATGGTCTATATTTCGCCATGTCTGACTCAAGAGACAACACCATTCCACCACCAAAGCATGATGGCTTCATTTTTTCGATACAATCAACCCTGCTATACAAGACCCCAATACCAGTTGGGCCATACAACTTGTGCCCAGAAAAAACCAAAAAGTCACAATCCATATCCTGCACGTCAATCGCTTGATGAGCTACTGATTGTGAAGCGTCAACAAGAATAACCGCTCCAACATCATGAGCCATACGCGCAATGCGTTTAATATCATTTGTTCCACCAACCACGTTGGAAGTGTGCACAATAGAAACCAGCTTGGTCTTTGGTGATAATAGTTGCTTGAAAGCATCATAATCAATAATGCCATGCTGCGTAACCGGCACAATTTTGATGACACAACCTAACCGTAATGCGATTTCATGCCATGGTACAAAATTAGAATTATGCTCAACAGCAGAGACCATGATCTCATCACCTTGTTTGAGATTGTGCAGAGCCCAAGACTGGGCAACTACGTTAATACTCTCCGTCGCTCCTGATGTAAAAACAATCTGTCCTGACTCAGCACCAATAAAAGTTGCCACCGTCGCACGCGCTTTTTCATACTCACGCGTTGCATCCTCTGCATAGGTGTAAATTCCGCGTCCAATATTTGCTTTATAAGTTAAATAATATTGAGTCATTGCTTCAACAACTTCAACAGGAACCTGAGCAGTTGCAGCCGAATCAAAATAAATAAATGGATAACCATGTATTTGTTGCTTAAAAATAAGAAATTTCGATCTTAATGCTTCTAGATTCATACTATTTTTTTGCATAAACTCTCCAATAATCTATCTGACTGGGAAAAACGATTAACATATTGCGCAAAGAAAGAGTGCACAAGCAAGCGATACGCAACAGCTTGAGTTAACCCTCGACTTTGCAAATACCATAATTGTTGCTCTTGAAACTTACCTATTGCACTGCCATGCAAACATTGCACATCATGATGTAAAACTTCAATAGATGGAATCGAAACCACTTTTGCATGACGACTCAATAAGATTGTTGCGTGTTCTTGTCCAGCATTTGCCTTACTTGAACCCGGTTGAATAGAAATCAAACCTATATATTTTACTTGAGACTGATCCGTCAATATTCCTCGCGCCACGACACTGCTGGTTGTATGTTTTCCCACATGTTTTTGCACCGTGTTAATAGTCACACTTTGGGAACCAGAAAGTCCATACAGCACAACCACAGCAGCAGAGCTGTAATCATCACTACAATCAAGCTCAATATCAATTGTACAACTCTGCACATGCAAAAATGCTAATAAAAATTCAACCTTAGCTCGCTGCTGCATACGAATACGATATGAAATCTTAACCGATTGTCCAGCAAAGCTCTCTTGATCTGAAATAACATATGATACAGACGTATCATGTTGTATCAACAAATCAATTAGTTGATTATCTTTTTGAAGAGGAATTATTATTGTTTTATCCAATTGAATCTTCCATTTCCAGTTCAATTAATCGATTGATTTCAACGGCATATTCCATTGGAAGCATTTGCACAAAACAATCAATAAATCCATTTACAATCATTGCTTGCGCTTGTTGCTCACTAAAACCCCGACTCATCAAATAAAATATCTGCTCATCACTAATTTTACTCACCGATGCTTCATGACCAATGTCGACATCATCAGCAGCAATATCAATCGTCGGATACGTATCGGACCTCGACAACTCATCAAGCAGTAATGCATCACACTGTACGCGTGACACAATGCCTTTTAAATTTTTTGCGACTTTAAGCAGGCCACGATAACTCGATCGACCACCATGTTTGCTAATAGATTTTGCTAAAATATTAGATGTAGTATCATCAGCCAAATGAATAATTTTACCACCAGAATCCTGATGTTGACCCTTGCCAGCGACAGCGATAGAAACGATTTGGCCTTTACTTTGCTTGCCTTTTAAAACAATGCACGGATATTTCATCGTAACTTTGCTACCAAAATTACCATCGATCCACTCTACCGTTGCACCTTCATGCGCAATAGCACGCTTGGTCACTAAGTTGTACACATTCTCGGACCAATTTTGAATAGTGGTATACCGCACATGCGCACCAGGAAGTGCAATGATTTCAACCACCGCACTATGCAAAGAGTTAGATCGATAAACAGGAGCGCTACACCCTTCAACATAGTGAATGTAACTACCAGGTTCTGCAATGATTAATGTTCTTTCAAACTGCCCCATACTTGCTGAGTTAATACGAAAATATGCCTGCAATGGCTGATCAATGCGCACACCAGCAGGAACATAGACAAAACTACCACCACTCCACACTGCAGAATTTAATGCTGCAAACTTATTATCGTGAGGAGGAATCACTGTGCCAAAATATTTTTCGAATAGTTCAGGATACTCTTTAAGTCCTGTTTCAGTGTCTAAAAAAACAACACCTTTATTTGCCCAACGCTCTTTAAGCCGTTTATAAATCACTTCAGATTCAAACTGAGCACTCACGCCCGCAAGCATCGTTCGTTCTGCCTGAGGTACACCTAAACGCTCAAATGTTTGTTGAATCTCTAAAGGAACATCGTCCCAACTTGCACGCTTTTCAACGATCGGCTTTACATAAAAATGAATATCATCTGCTGATAAATCCGACAAATCCGCTCCCCATGAAGGCATAGGTTTTTCTTCGAAAAGATCTAAAGATTTTAATCGAAAATCCAACATCCAAGATGGTTCATTTTTTTGCGCAGAAATTTGAGTGACAATTTGCTTGTTAAGACCTTTTTGCATATTGCTCATATCCGTCTTTTTCGATAGCGTCCAACAAGGAGCTATCACCTACCGCAACTAAAGATCCATCAATCATAATGTGTATAACATCGGGATGCACATAATTTAAAATATGACGATAATGGGTAACTAACACTAAAATTGTGTCTGGATATTGCTGGCGATACCATAGTAAGCCATTTGCTAGATCTTTAAGTCCATCAATATCAACTCCAGAGTCCAACTCATCGAGTATTGCTATCTTAGGACGAAGCAACAACATTTGTAAAAGTTCAAATCGTTTTTTTTCTCCACCCGAAAACCCAACGTTAACATAACGTTGCATAATCGACTGAGGCAAACCTACTAATTGCAACAACGGCTCAACCTGCTGCATCATATCCGCAACACTGATCGCTTTACCATCACGCAAACTACATAGTTCTTTTAAAAAATGAATGACTGACAGCCCTTGGATCTCTGTTGGGTTTTGCAGCCCCAAAAATATCCCCATGATAGCACGTTGATGCGACGGCATGGCAACGATGTCGGTATCAGCAAAAACCATCGACCCACTCAAGATTTGATAGCCCTGGTGACCCATGATCGTGGCAGCTAGTGAACTTTTACCAGATCCATTAGGACCCATAATCACATAAACCTTACCCAACTGAAAGGTAATCGAACAATTTTGAAGAACAGTACGATCTTGTACTGCTACAGATAAATTAGAAATATAAAACATTAATTTTTACTAGATTTTATATATTATCGAAGATGATTTATTATATCATAAATAAACATAAAAATGAAAAAATGGATGAGTTATGATGATGATGGTTTTTGTATTGTTGTATATTTTATGCATTTCTCACAACATAACACCTGCGCAACGACCAGATGAATCCAAACAGTTTTTCTCTTGCCAATCCATGACTCAAGCAAGGCCCGCACAACCACTTCCTACATGGTTCTCTGATGATGATGATTACACGCAGCAGTTTGCAGGAATGGAGCCTTTGCACCTTGATCCCGCAATACCACCAAATCATAGATCATACACAACTGCCACTCTACCAGATACTGCTTTTTCAGAAGAAACCCTCGACGATCCACAGAAATTAAACGCTCTTTTAAGAAGACCGCAACAGGCGCAACTTTATCAAGAACCCTTAACCCCCACGCAGCAACATAAAAAAGCGAAGCAATCACCTATTCAAACGACACCACAACCAGCGACAACACCAACAATAATCAAAAAAAATAATAGTATGGATGAGTTTGATATAGTACAGGAAGACTTTGGAACTCTTATTCGAGAACGTCTGAAAGAAAAAAATCAGCATATACAAATTCCAACCATACAATATTTACACAGCACGCTCCATCATACCCCAATCTTAGAAGGCATGACACAAGAACAATTTGTTAAATATATCCCACTGACAACCCTATTTTTACTACATAACAATCAAGATTACACAGACCTTAATTCATATTCCCTACCCGAACAAGATTTTCAGAAATTTCTAGGTGTCCTGTACAACAACGATAGCAGAACCGAAGATTTACGAACAAAAGAAATAAGATTAATACAACAATGGAAACATAATAAACATCCATTTATGTCCATGCGGCAAATGCAACTAGTAAGCACAGTACAACATGCTCAAAGTAGACTTGCCGACGCTACAAGCACCATATACACAGCGCTGGCAAACTTAGTACGTAAATAACAACTTTTTACTCAAGCTCGACAATATCTGAATCTTCATTATCATCTTCGATGACATCTGTTTCCTGCTCATTAATATCAGCAGTTACAACATCTTCATCATAATATTCTTCGATCGCATCAATGATATCGCGGTAAACACCAACAACAACATTGATACTATACGGAACATAATTACCGACAACTTCTAACGTTTCATCGTCTTCAGGATTGCTGACCACGATTGTTAAAATATCATCATCTACATCAAGAGGGATCAAACAGTTATTCATTAAAAAATCTTTAGGGAATAATAAAACGAGTTGATGATTAAAGAAATGTCCCCGTACATCATACGCAGGAATCCCATATACATTTTGCAAAGCCTTAATCAGCGTTACTCTATCCACAATCCCTTCATCAAGCAAGAATTCATCGATACGCCCTTTTGCGCGACCTTCAAATTCTTTAACAAATGATTCAGCTTCTACATCAGACATTACTTTTAATTTAACAAAAGCTTCTGCTAATCGACTTACAAATAGATTTTTTTGTGCCACAACTTGTCCTTTACCCTAATTTAAAACCTAATATAACTGCAACTCCAAATACACAACTCTCAATCACATATTGATGAATTTGTGTTTTAATTTCTATAATCATATCATCTAAACAATGAATATGCTCTAAATGCAATAATTCTTTAATGTTTGCTTTTTGTATGATCACTAAATCAAAATAATTTAAAATCGCCATCAACAAAACAACGCCTATGATCCATGAAATAATTTGTGCACCATAACGCTTCAGCAATATACCACATAAAAAACCCAACCCAAAAACAGAAACATATCGTATCACATCGCGCGATGTTAAGTTAATGTGATGTAAATATCCATCAACATGTTGCTGCATAACTTGATAAAAACCAATCGGTTGCTGAGTTTCCATCATATTCCTTTTTTAAAATCTTTATTTTACGTTCATCTATTATAAGAGGTTTCATATAAAAAAAACAACTTACTTTTATAAAAGCATATAAAAACAAAGAGGCTCCCTTGCGGAAGCCTCTTGTATAAAAATCAATTTTTTAGGTTATCCAACCAAGCTTTTTAATGCTTTACCTGGTCTGAATTTTGGAACATTTTTTGAAGGTATCTGCATTTTTTTACCGGTTGCAGGATTTACCCCAACACGGCTTTTACGTTTCATAACAACGAATGTACCAAAGCCCGTAAGCGATACATCTTTATTTTGTTTTAATGCACTACCAACACACGCAATGAATGCTTCTAGAGCATTTTTACAAGCAGCACGAGGTAACTTGCTAACCTTTGCCATGCTTTCGATCAATTCTGCTTTATTCATACTTTATCCTTAATTTTTTTTTATACCACTCCGTCAAAAACCTGTACAAATGCTACTCTAGTATCGCCAACTGATTTGTCAAGTTTGTTTTAAAGATTCTTGTGATATTTTTTAAAAGTAAAATCTAACGATATCAAGCATTGAATGATTCAATCGCAAAAACGACACTGATCATGTTATAAAGTTTTTTATATGTTATAAATTTATAAGACCATGCAATATCACCACAAATCAAACTATTGATCACGCTCAATGCTGATTTTGGCAAATGTATGCAAAATCAAAAAAATGACAAAAAATAATAACGTATGATTATAAAAAACAGATAGAAAATAAGATTTTTATGAGATCAGGATAATTTGAAATAATTAAAAACAACAAGTCTTTAATTATTTCAAATTTTACTGGTACCGAGGGCCGGACTCGAACCGGCACAGGCAATTATGCCCGAAGGATTTTAAGTCCTTTGCGTCTACCATTTCGCCACCTCGGCAACCAAATTTTGGAGGCGACACCCGGATTTGAACCGGGGATGAGGGATTTGCAGTCCCCTGCCTTACCACTTGGCTATGTCGCCATTAATTTCAAATATTACGCTAATTTCGCCGCTTGTAACTTTTCAAGCAATTGCTCTGAAGTTAGAACTGATAACGAATCATGTGCGTCTTCAACCAACGGTTGATTCTCTTCTTGTAAATATTGTAACTGCGCTGGACCGTCGTATGGCATTTTATGTTGATACCATTCAACAATTCCACCAGGAAACAATGCTACATTTGCAAACCCAGCATCAAGCATTACTTGAACTGCAAAGGGTGCTGCTGTACATGCATAATTCGAGCAATATACAACATAAGCATTATTTTTATTTAATGTTTTCACTTTTTCTTCAAACTGATCAAACGGTATATTAACTGAACCTTTGATATGACAATCCTGAAAATACGATGGATCTAAAACATTAATCACTACAAGCTTTGATTCTGCTTCTTTCGAACTAGAACCCCAACAACCTGTTAACAATGTTACAACGAATATTATCAAAGAACATCCAATCATTACTGAATGCTTAGTATGTAATATATCATATTTTTTCGAATTCATACAACCTCTTTTCTAATAAATAGGGTAATAATTATTTTAATATTTGAAAGAATCGTGACCAACGAACACGTTGCCAGAAATTTATAGGATGTTTGATCAGATCAAAAATCCACCATGATTCATCACTATCTACCGACCAAATTCTAAATATAATTCGTCCATGCCATAAAACCTTGGAGGTGTTTAAAGGACCCCAATCGCGAGAATCTGAACTACCCTGCCGATTATCACCCATTAACCAATACTCATTTGCTCCCAAATGAACATCGTAGATATCTTTGTGTCCATGACGACCTAGCGCTGGTGTTCCTGGATATAAAACGCCATGATCGCCTACATACATTTTAGCGCGAGCTATTTGAGCAGGTGTCATATCATAAAATGGTTGATCCTGAAACGGTCTTGATTTGTCATAGCTACGATAATTGATTTCCCCTTTATTATAACGAGCAATAATGGGATATTTATTCAAATAAGGCTCTTCAAGCTTCTCTCCATTGAGATATATTACCGGTTTATCATCCTCAATTTTACCTTCGATATGATCACCAGGAACAGCTATCACTCTTTTTGTATAGTTAACCACCGACCAAGAAACATATTGCTCATACAAATTAGCAATGCGACCAGCTGAATATTTAAAATTAGGATCATTAAAAGAAATTATTTCGCCACGCTTTGGAGGAGTAAAATAAGGCGTTGCTTTATCTGCTAAAAATCGCTCTCCCACGAGCATGGTTGTTTCCATTGAACATGTTGGAACTTGATACAAGCCAAATACAAATGTTTTAATCAAAAAAACCACAGGAATAATGACAATTAAAGACTCAAGCAAATCGGCAACGTAATGTTTATTTGGCCGCTTGTACCAACGAATTATTTTATGAAAAAACGTATCATTCATAGTGAGTTCCTACATTAAAATCAATTATTATATCTGTACTTTTTACTTCAACACTTGAAAGAATCGTGACCAACGAACACGATGCCAAAACTCAACAGGATGCTTGATCAGATCAACAATCCACCATGACTCATCACTATCAAGTGACCATATTCTAAATACAATACGACCATGGAATAAATATTTAGATAGATTAATTGGCCCAAGCATACGTGAATCTTTGCTACCTTGGCGATTATCACCCAGCATCCAATACTCATTTGGACCAAGATGGATATCATAAATGTCCACATCCACACCTTCATACGTATGAGCAGGAGTATTTGGATATAAAATATTATGTTCTCCTACATACATTTTAGCGCGAGCAATCTGCGCAGGAGTCATATCATAAAATGGTTGGTCGTTAAGTGGCTTGTTTGGATCATAGCTACGAAGATTAATTTCATCATGTTTGTAGCGATAAATAATTGGATATTTATTCAAATATGGCTCATCAAGCAACTCACCATTCAAATAAATCACTGGTCTACCATCCTCGATTTTACCGACTAGATGATCACCAGGTGTTCCGATAACACGTTTTGTCCAGTTAACAACATTCCAAGAAACATATTGTTGATATAGATTTACAAAACGATTGTCTGAGTATTGATACTCTGGAGTGTTAAATGAGATAATTTCACCACGCTTTGGTGGAGTAAAATAAGGTGTTACTTTATCAGCAAAAAACCTTTCTCCAACAAGCATAGTTGTTTCCATAGAACATGTTGGTACTTGATACAATCCAAACACAAATGTTTTAATTAAAAACACTACAGGAATAATCACAATTAAAGATTCAAGCAAATCCGCAAAATAGTTTTTATTTGGTCGCTTATACCAACGAATCAATTTATGAATAATCGTATCTCTCATACTCTTTTCCCACATTAATAAAATAATATATCTACCCAGATTACTGGATAGAATTAAAAATGTCATGCTCCAATTCTGGAACTATAAAAAGAATATAAGTCTTGAGCTAATAAGTTAAAATTATTTTCAGATAATTTCATCACGCGAGCAAAATCACGTTGCATTCCAGCATCAATAATTTCCAATAATATTCGGTTATCGTCATTGTCTACCATTGCAGCATATGCAGAATCATGAGATATCACGAGAGCTGTCGGCATTTTATGTGCATTCATCAACAAAACCCGCCAATCAGAGGTTATTTTCTCTGAAAAACGAGAATATGAATGCTGATGTTCAAAACCACCTGCATCAATTAATCTTCCCTGCTGATCAAAAGCATGCTTGTATAATTTCTTAGCCCATTTCTTAGTCGATCGGCGATACGGACCAGGTAAAACTATTGATACCAATTTAATCTTTGCAAAAATTTTTTCAGGCAATGAACCATTACAACACATATCAATCAGATGTCTCATGATGTTAATTTGTTGCTCAATGAGCAGCAAAAATGGATACTGTATGACCATTTCTTGATAGGACATCTGCCTTTTTTGATTATTCATCGCTTTTTGATCATGCCAAATGCGTACAAAATCTTGCAGTAACGTATAGGTCACCAGAGCTAACTGCAAATAAGCATTCCCTTTGACCAGCATCCCAGCCTTGCTCGAAACATTGCTCGTCACAATGCAAGTACAGATAAATTCTGAAATATTTTTCGTTCCCATGACTGCATGATCATACGAATGATAAAGATCTAAGTATTGATAATTACTATCAACATGATGCTCGATCATGAAGATATATTTTTTCATATTTTCGACCAATACAAAATATTGCTCTATCCTCTGATGATCAGCCTGCACAAAACACGTAAAAATAATTATAAGATATCCGATTGGATACCATCTATTCATGCAAAATCCCCTAACCCTTCATGAATTAAAAATCAGGGTACAAAGAGGATATGTTACATTACAATAGTTTATGAAAATAAAAATGCTAAAGGATTTACACGACGACCATCTTGATGAACTTCAAAATGCAAATGAGAGGCGTCACGCCCAGATTTTCGAACAAGTCCCGTATCACCCACGGATCCAATATATTGACCCTCTTGAACAACTTGGCCCACCCGCACACCAATTCGGTGCAAATGAGCATAACGAGTTTTGTAATGTTTGTTATGTTCAATCATGATACAGTTTCCAAAACCAGAAAGAGTTTGAGCCACAATGACTGTTCCCATGGCAGCTGCTTTGACAGGAGTGCCTTTCATAGCAGCCATATCAATCGCATGATGAAACTCTACTTGCCCATTTGGACGCTTACGTGGTCCAAATAAAGAGCTTAACCAGAAACTTTCTATATCAACTGGCCATGAAAAAACAAAATCCCGCCGTGGAGCATATCGCACAGACGGTTTGACCACTTTAGCAATTGATCTACGTGCTTTGGATTTTTTACGAATATTTTTTTGTTTAGGGATAATTTGTAGGCCAGATTTGATTTCTTTTAAGCGATGTTCTTCATCATCACTAATTACCTGGAATTCTATTTTTTGATCTTCTAATTCTGAGTCAACTGCATCATCTGCACTATCTTCTTCTAAGTCACTACTGGTCTCATTTATTTTTTTTTTTTCAGAGTCTGTTTCTTGCTCTTCTTCATCTGTTGATAACATAGAAGCATTTAAACTGCGCTTTAACATCTCTACATGTTGATAATAAGCATCTTTTACTTGAGATAGCTCTCGCGCTTCATGCTGGAAACAACGATATTCCCAAAACAAAAGTACTGCTATAGTAATGGTAACAAAAAGTACCATTGCATACACGACAGCTAATAAAGTTTTTTGATTATTCATAATTATATATACATTCTAATGTATCTTGCACAATCCATCCGTTTACCGCTTGTTGTCTTATTTGATACATGCCTTGTTTGTTTTGTATAACATGCACCAAAGTTCCTTGTTGTAACTTTTCTACAATATGAAACGTTCGCTCTGGTCCAGCATACACAAGAACGTCTGGTTTCACAACTATCGCCTGATCTTTATGTAAGATTAATGTTCTTCCATACCACATTAATCCACACAAAACAGACCCTAAAGTAATCAAAATTAACACTCTTCGATCACGCCATGAAACGGCAGACCATCGCCAACAACGATATAAGATTCCAAATAAACTACAAAGTAGAATAAAGAAAATAAGCTTTAATACTATAAAAGGTATAATTAAAACCGTTTTTTTAATCCAACAATCCCAAGATGATACCGTCGGCAAATTTAATTTTTGATATGCTCGATTCTCGCTCTCACAAATGGTTGCAATTTGACGGTATCGAATCCCTGTATATGCTCTTTTCCAAGACACGAGAGCTTGCGAATATTGTTCCAAATTAAACTGACAATTTCCCATGTTTTGCCATACTGCAGAATTTTTATGTTCTATTTTTTTATATAACTGCAAAGCCTGTGACCAATCACCCTGCACAAAGGCATCGCTTGCATGCATAAACGTTTGCTTATCATCACAAAGTGCAGTAATGGCACAAAAAATAACCAGTAACAAAGATAATATTTTTTTATTCATCGTATATTTTAATTTACTAATATTACAAAGATGCCTGTTACATTATCAGATCTTTATGCATCTGTCGAATCAATATCATCTCCAGAACACGATTGACAATATATTTATTTATAGGTACTTTTTGACCATAGCATATCAGAAAACCTGGTATTTAAAAAACAAAATAAAAGGATACGCAATGAAAGCACAAAAAATATATTTTTTAAGTTGTCTTTTATTACTGAATCTATCTTATGTTCAGACAACAAACACTAAAGGAACCATTGTGTTACAACCAGGCAACAAATTAGACATATCAGCAAGCAACGGCTTTAAGCAAATAACAACTACCGTCAACGGTAAATCCGTTACTGTTTCGTATAAAATTTTACAAGAAGGTACTGCTGGCACTAAACCAGCGCGTGCTCGATCTGTCACTGTACATTATACTGGTTGGTTACTTGGCAGCGGTGATATCATCGGTAAAAAATTCGATAGCAGCCACGATCGCAATGCTCCGTTCTCCTTCATTCTTGGACTCGGACAAGTAATTAAGGGTTGGGATCTGATGGTTGCAGAGATGAATGTAGGCGAAAAACTCGTAGTGATTCTTCCACCTGAAGTTGCATATGGACGCAATGGTGCTGGTGGAGTTATCCCTCCAAATGCAACATTAATTTTTGAAATTGAACGTTTTTAAGATTGAAAATAAATTTTTCACGCGAGCCGTAGTAATGAAGCTTTGCTTGAAAATGAAAACAATCTGAAACATCTGGCAATACACATAAAAATAAAAGCTGATTAAAGAATAAATTCTTCAATCAGCTTTTATTTTTTACTAAATTTCTCTATAAAATAGATTTAATCGTTATTTTTTACGCTTTCCACGCACAACGGGCACTAAATTAAATCCATTAAAAAATCTAAATTTATCATCAACAATTGAACATTCAATCACCAATGGATCACACACATCCACATCATCATCTTGCGTGCAAATTTGATCGTTAACGCATGCATCAGCAAAGTTTAACACATACGGCAAATGAATCATAAATGATCTCATCAGATCTATATGACCAAGCCCTCGATTATTTACTTGAACTCTAATTTGAGTACAATGCTGTCTTTTCGTGTGAAAAAATCGATCGGGAAAATAACCATGATTATTATGGTGATAGAAATCAACAACTTGCAGTAAATCTCTGCCCGACGATATGACATATACCTGATCAATTTCTGCATGCTCAATTAAATGCTCAGTTGTTTTTTGCACAGGACATGCAATTAAAAGCAACTCTAAACGTATATGTTCATCTTTAAAGAACGGTAGATGTTTGACCATGTTTAACGCAACATTACCACCATGAGAAAAGGTCATAAGACGCACATGTGGATAAAATCCATACTTCGTTTTATAACTATCCAATAATTTTATAAGTTCTTTGTATAATATTTTTCCATCACGTGCTCGTGCAGAAAAATTTAATTTGCCAGACCAACCGAAAGTATAAAAATGTTCACTGCAAAAACGCAACGGATCACGCTGTTGTAATTTTTCTATATCTTGATGTAACAATGCATTATCAGGTAGATCTGTAACATGATGAATCCCTGGAGCTCCAAAAGAGACATCTTTACAAAATTTTCCTAAAAACTTTAAACCTACAGCCGTTGTCGTACCGTGCACATAAATAGTAACCCACATAGGGCTCACTGAGGCATAACTTTGAATCGAAAAAAGCATCATACACAAGAAAATATACGATCGTAAAAACAGACCAATCATCATAAGTATAACCCCTTAAACTTTAACGATTTTTACCATAAAAAAATAGCGCTTTATTGCATTTTTTCGCATTTTAATGCGATTTTGACATCAATTAACACATATATTCATTATAACAAAATGGCTAATTTTATCCAGTTTGAAGCCTAATGGGGATTATAGAATGTTCTGCTAAAAAAGAGCCCCTTAAGACTCTAAAACAGGCTGATTTATACCTTTTGAACCATCAGGATTCGAGGCGGTGGAAACATCGCCCACTGTAAGCCAGAAAGCTCTACCTGACGTATATCCTGAGAATTTGCAAAGAAATTAAAATATTCTTGTGTGTAGAAAATATCTTGTACCAACAGATATCCGCCTGGCTTTAAAACACGCATCATTTCTGTCAAAGCAAGCATTCGATCGTCATATTCAGCAATATTATGGATCACAAAACTCGATACTACCACGTCAAATAGGCCATCATCATATACTAAATCACATACATTGCCCGTTTGAATCTCGATACGATCAGCCACACCTTCAATTTGGGCATTTTGCAGGGCTGCTTGAGCAGAATTATTGCCCAAATCTTGCTGACTCCAAATATCAACACCTACGACATTGCCTTCGCGGCTGAAATGTTTCGCTACTTGAATCGCCAACAAGCCACGACCACAACCAACATCTAGAACGTATTCTTTACCATTCCACGGAATTTTGCGTAGCATACGCAAAGCTTGTCTCTCTTTACTAAACTTACTGGTGATAAACATCATTCCAGCAGTCACCCATAATGAAATAGCTGTTGAACCTGCTGCAAAATATCCAAACATTAAAAATAATGGATTTCCATAACTTTGAGCTAAATAATTAAATAAAACTAAATATCCAATCGGTAATATTATTCCAAAAACCATCAAATGTTTAATAACACCAGGTGCATCGATTCCATAATTTGGTTTTATTTTCATATTATTATTTCCCGCAAAACATCGTACTTAAAACTTATAATCCATTATACCCAAAAATATCGCTTAGTTATACAAACATCACGATACTAATCAAGCCCATGCAGGTTTTTCTTGAAAAGTTAATCTTGTAGTCGCTTTTATTTCTTGCTCTGATATCTGATACATCTTTTGATACATTAATCTATTAGGACCATACGTAGCATCTTGCATATTTAAACCTAACAACGCAGCATTCTTTGCGACAATTTGTTGACATTGTCCTTCAATTTCAAGCAAAGGATCTAACCAAGGCCACAAATCTAACATAAAATAACAATCTTGCAGCTGCCAAACCTCACGATAATTTTCTACGTATGTCACAACTTCATATCCCAGCGCCTTCAAAATAGCTACCATGCTATCAAAATCAGACACCTTCACCTCAAGCTCTGTCACAGAAGTAATATCAAGAGGCTCAGATTTATCAAAAGATTTCAGCGTAAGAGTATTATACTCACCCTCATCACGCACTCGTAACCATTGTTCATGATGCGAACCTAACACTCCAAACACATATCGTCGCATTAAAACGCGCGGTCTAACACAAGCAGCACCCATTTGTATGAGTTTTTGTTTCATTTCATCATGATCTACAAAAAATTTTGCTTCAAATTCAATATGCATAATAACCCATCAATAGTTTTTTTGAAGAACTTACAGATATCACACGCAAAATATAGTACTTTTTAAATATTAAAAATAGAAATTAAACAAAAAAATTCCCCAGTATTTCTACTGGGGAATTTAAATCTGGCACTACCTACTTTCCCAGGCCGTTACCAACCAAGTATCATCAGCGCTTTAGACTTTACTTCCGTATTCGAGATGGGAACGGGTGTTTCCCTAAAGCTATATGCACCAGAAATTTTTTAAATTTTTTTCTTGTAATCTCCCAAGTGTATTTTCATACACTCAAAGGAATGTTTGTAGTTTATCAATGCCCGACCTACAACGAAGCGTTATAGCAAACTCTCTATAAATTATTTCACCAATTTAAGAAAAAATGACTAAAACATTCGACTTATTAGTACTGGTTAGCTTAATACATTACTGTACTTACACATCCAGCCTATCAACCTCATAGTCTACAAGGAGTCTTAATGTGAATCTTACGATTCACGGGGTATCTAATCTTGAGACGAGTTTCCCACTTAGATGCTTTCAGCGGTTATCTCTAATAAACTTGGCTACCCAGCGTTGCTCTTGGGGAACAACTGGAACACCAGAGGTTTACTCATCCCGGTCCTCTCGTACTAAGGACAAGCTCTCTCAAATACCCTGCGCCTACAGCGGATAAGGACCGACCTGTCTTACGACGGTCTGAACCCAGATCACGTACCGCTTTAATTGGCGAACAGCCAAACCCTTGGGACCTTCTTCAGCCCCAGGATGCGATGATCCGACATCGAGGTGCCAAACCTCCTCGTCGATGTGGACTCTTGGAGGAGATCAGCCTGTTATCCCCGGCGTACCTTTTATCCATTTAGCAATGGCCTTTCCATACAGAACCACTGGATCACTAAATCCTGCTTTCGCACCTGCTCGACCTGTATGTCTCGCAGTCAAGCTCCCTTCTGCTTTTGCACTCTACAAACGATTTCTATTCGTTCTGAGGGAACCTTTGAATGCCTCCGTTACTTTTTGGGAGGCGACCACCCCAGTCAAACTACCCACCAGACAATGTCCTCTGTCCGGATTACGGATATTCAGAGTTAGATTTCTCAACAAACAAGGGCGGTATTTCAAGGACAACTCCGTTAAAACTAGCGTCTTAACATCACAGTTTCCCGCCTATCCTACACAGATTTATCAAAAAATCAATGTCAAGCTATAGTAAAGGTGCACGGGGTCTTTCCGTCCAGCTGCAGGTAATCGGCATTTTCACCGATACTACAAATTCACTGAGTCTATCATCAAGACAGCGCCCAAGTCGTTACGCCATTCATGCGCGTCGGAACTTACCCGACAAGGTACTTCGCTACCTTAGGACCGTTATAGTTACGGCCGCCGTTTACTGGGGCTTCAACTCAATGCTTCTCCTTGCGAATGACATCTCATATTAACCTTCCAGCACTGGGCAGGCGTCAGACTCTATACTTCCTCTTTCGAGTTTGCAGAGCCCTGTGTTTTTGCTAAACAGTCGCTTGGGCCTCTTTGTTGAAACCTATAAACGCTCAACACGTTATAGGCACTCCTTCTCCCGAAGTTACGGAGCTATTTTGCCGAGTTCCTTAATGATAGTTATCTCAACGCCTTAGTATACTCTACTAATCTACCTGTGTCAGTTTACGGTACGGTCACTTAAAAACTCGCTAGAGGTTTTTCTTGTCAGCGTGGACTCAATTGAACACACTTCTTCACTAGGAATTAGCATGCCCGTCACACTTCAAATCAACAGTTCTACGGATTTTCCTGTAGAACCTATCTTTGTGCTTAGCTTGACGACCATATGTCAAGTCAACCTATCCTCCTGCGTCACCCCATCACTCAAACGTTTTTAAGTGGTACAGGAATATTCAACCTGTTTTCCATCGTCTACTCCAATTGGCCTCGACTTAGGGACCGACTAACCCTGAGTGGATGATCCGCTCTCTCGGAAACCTTAGATTTTCGGCGAATAGGAATCTCACCTATTTTTTCGTTACTTATACCAACATGCTCACTTCACTAATCATCGACACTTGTCCTTACGGTCAAGCTTGTATCTATTAGTGAACGCTCTTCTACCCCTGCGTACTGATAAATCAGCACACAAGCCATAGCTTCGGTAATCCATTTAAGCCCCGTTTGTTTTTCAGCGCAGAAACACTTGACCAGTGAGCTATTACGCTTTCTTTAAAGGGTGGCTGCCTTAAAGCCTACCTCCTGGCTGTCTGTGTATCTCCACATCTTTTACCACTTAATGGATATTTAGGGACCTTAGCTGATGGTCTGGGCTCTTTCCCTCTCGACTATGAAACTTATCTCCCACAGTCTGTCTCCTGTCTTCTAAATTCACGGTATTCAGAGTTAGTAAAAGTCCGGTAAGCTTGCGCCCCCAAAACTTTAACTGTGCTTTACCCCCATGAAAAATTCGACAAGGCTATACCTAGATATATTTCGAAGAGAACCAGCTATCTCCCAGTTTGATTAGCCTTTCACCCCTTT
>Ga0247834_1000036_pt1:62500-203665 | contig 203665 bp, 190 predicted proteins | sample LaCruzMarch2015__8_FD_187118 | JGI IMG/M metagenome (GOLD analysis project Ga0247834, IMG submission 187118) | Freshwater microbial communities from meromictic Lake La Cruz, Castile-La Mancha, Spain - LaCruzMarch2015_12m | ecosystem: Environmental > Aquatic > Freshwater > Lake...
GTGAGCCCTTACCTCACCAACTAGCTAATAGAACGCAAGCTTATCATTCAGCGACAGCAATTAGGCCATCTTTCTCTCTTTCGAGACGTATGCAGTATTAACTTTAATTTCTCAAAGGTATTCTCCACTGAAAGGTAAATTCTCACGCGTTACTCACCCGTCTGCCGCTTTACTCATCCCGAAGGACTTTCACGCTCGACTTGCATGTGTTAGGCACGCCGCCAACGTTCATTCTGAGCCAGGATCAAGCTCTTCATCACAAAATTTATTAAAATGACAGAGGTTCTACTTTAGAATTTTCATCGTATATCTTTTTACAGACATACGAAATTCTATTTCTTATGATTTCAAAGATTTAAAACTGTATCTCGAATCGAGACCGGTAAGTTTTAGTAAACTTAATTTGAATTTTTAACATCGAATTTGGCTTTTGATTGCCGACTGATGTTGTTGATTTCAACTGATTACAAGAACTATGATACGTCGAATCTGGGGCAAAGTCAACACTATTTTGTAAGTTTTTTTAAAAAAATAAAAAAAAGGTGGGAAGCTCTAAAAAAACAGTCTGATTCACCATGTGCGAAAACCCCAAAAAACATGATAGGGAAAGCAAAAAGCGCACTTTAGGTTTTTGCATAGGCCGATTGAGAGGGGCTTTGAAAAAAGACGCAATATTGCACCTTTTCAACAAAAATGTTTTATATTTTTTATAGAATTATTACTTTTTTTATAAAAAATATTCAATAATTCTATACATATTATATATAGGTGAAACTGCATATATATTTGAATGATTAAAAAAGCGGTATACTATGTCCATCTTATTGATTGATATATATATAAATAAAGAATACGTATGATACTCACCGACCAACTTATTGAAAAGCTAAAAGCCCTAGAGCCCCATATTACAGTTATTAAGAACTATTGGGCCTCATCGGACATTCAGTCACAACTCCAATCTATTACTACCCAAAGCGAGGAGCCTACTTTCTGGCAGAATCCACAAAGCGGTCAGATACTCAAAGAACTACAAAGACTCAAAACGATTAATCATTCATATCAGTTAATCACCAAGAGCTATCATGAACTACCAGAGATCATTGAGCTATTTAAGGATGACTCTGCAGAACTAGCCAAACTAGATATCGATATCAACAGGCTGACCAAGCAAACCTTAAAATTCAAAATCGAACTCCTACTCAATCAGGAGTATGATGAATCAGCATGCTTCCTTTCTATAAACTCTGGCGCTGGCGGAACAGAGTCTCAAGACTGGGCAGATATGCTCCTTAGAATGTATGTACGCTTTTGCGAGCAAAACAACCTGCAAACATCTATCGTGGAATACCAAGGCGGAGAAGAAGCGGGAATCAAATCTGCTACCTTATATATAAAGGGTGATAATGCATACGGTCTTCTACGCTCCGAGCATGGCGTTCACAGGCTTGTAAGGATATCTCCATTTGATACCAACAAGCGTCGACACACTTCATTTGCTGGCGTTAGTTTAGTTCCAGAGCTGCCACCATCAGAAAAAATAGAGATCGATCCTAAAGAGTTACGCATTGATACCTATCGTGCAGGTGGCGCAGGCGGACAACACGTTAACAAAACAGAGTCAGCTGTACGCATCACGCACTTACCAACTAATATTGTCGTTCAATGCCAAAGCGAACGCTCTCAAATTCAAAACAGAGAGACCGCTATGAAAATGCTCATGGCAAAATTGAAACAAAAACAGATAGCAGAAGACAAAGCTAAAACAACTGTTGAAAAAAAGAAAGCAGAGTGGGGCTCTCAAATCCGCTCATATGTTCTACACCCCTACAAAATGGTCAAAGACCATCGCACCGATATTGAACATTTCCAACCCGAGTTAGTACTCGATGGAGATTTGATGGGATTTATTGAAAGCTATCTCGTGCAAGAAGGTGCTGCATAGCAGATATAGTACTTATGAAAAAAGGTGGAATTTAGTTCCACCTTTTTTACTGTTTTATACTTTATATTATATAGGGCTAAAAATTAGCACTTTTTTAAAGACCTATAACTTACCTTATTTTTGGCACTATGCCGCTGGTCTTTGAAGTGACTTTGGCAACTGTGCTGCCACAGTTGGTGCTACATCATTTAATAATTCATAAAGGTCATAAATAACATTCCAACTTGCCGTAATAGCAGCTGATGCATATGGATTAACAGGACTTGTTGCATTAGCTAAGGCAATCGCACTATAATTTTGTATCGTCGCAGCAGCTCCAACAAGCGGTGTATTTACATCGTTTCCAATACCAGTAATTAACGTTGCACGACCTTTCGGAACAACAGGTGCAACAGGAGTGACCGTCGGATTGACTTTACCCGTTGTAGAATGTTGCAAGAAGAATGCTGCCGGATATGGCGCCTGAGTGGTTATCAATAATGGATTTCCTACACAACTACCCACTATGTACATGCCACCACCGGTTGCTTGCGCTGGAACCAGCTGATTTGGTGTTGCATTTTGTTTAGCCTTCTGGATATAACTCACCATATCACTTGCTGCTGTTGGCGCTGCATATTGAACGGTGGTCGCAAATGGTTTCGACTTTGCACTGTTTACCGGAATTGTCAGCGCTGCTCCTTTTTTATTAAAAAGCGTATAGCTCGCTACAGAGTTCTGCGAAGCACTGTATGCAGGAAAATTATTTAAAACTACATAAACACCATCCACCAAATCTTGCGCTGTAACCATTTGTGATATATTTTGCAATGTATACACAGATGTAGCATCCGAAGATGACTGTCCAAGGACCAACGATATATCTTCCGTCATAGATGCATTAAATAAAGGAACTCCTATCACTTGCCGTGCTCCTGTAACCGCCATTTGTGTTGCTAGCGCAGACTGTGTGTTAGATAACGCAGAAGCTGTAGCGGCAATCGGTGCACACTCATTAGCACCATTAAGATTAGCAATAGGACTTTGTATATAAAACAAAGTATTAACAGGACCACCAAAAACAAAGTTTGGCGAAACTTGGTAATAAATTTCATTCAATGCTGCAAGAGGTTTATCATTATCACCATATGCTTGCATTAATGCATATGTATTACTATAAAGCAATGCACCCTGTATATTATATACGTAACAATTTAATGTCTGAAGATTGATTGGACTACCAGTTGGTGATTGTATCACTACAAACACACCTGATTTTAATGCTGTATCCATATCAAAAACAGCATTTAACGTTTGACCAACGTTTGATGCTATTTGAGATGGAAAGTAATAAGATGGAACATAACAAATATTAATTGAATCTGACATGTTAGCCCAGCCTTGCAACACCTGTTTCGCACCTGTTATCTGCACAGTGTAATATGAAATTTGTGCACTACTTGGATTAATAACTGCCCCTACCGCAATACCACCTTTCGCAAGACCATTATTAACCAAGTTCGATAGACTTTCTGTAGCAACAACATTACCTGCTACATCCACAAAAGAAATTGTAGCGTTATATGCATTACCATTTTTCACTACATTAACCTTCATTTGTATCTTTGTTGCTTTCCTAATGGCAGCATTTAGTAATGCTATATTCGCCGACCCCACTTGATGAAAGGTATAAACATCACCAACATTAGTCGCTAACACAACAGAGAAAGCTGTAATATATGATCTCACCCCCAAAGAATTGATACACACAAAACCAAGGGCGTTAGTAACCGGCGTTACACCACCCGCGACATCCTTAGCCATACCAAACATCTGCAATGCCCAAAATGGTCCTGCTGAAGCTGGCACAGAAACCATTTTACATTGAGAAATACTCAGCTGACTCACTTGCGTTGCCAAAGCTGATCCTTGCGGAAGACTGGCCACATCAACGCTCAAGGGAAACGAACAGACCTGTTCCATAGATACTAATAAAAAAACAGAAAACAATATTTTCTTCATTGAAAATCTCATACTCTTTATTCCTTTTTTACAAACATACAACGCTCTCTTTAAACTCTTAATTTTATATGTTTTTCTCTCACTCTTGCTCTCATGTTTGCATACATTAAAACTCTCACCATAAACTTACATCACACATATTCATGTTTTCAACAAAACGCACGCACAATTAACCACAAAGAATGGCCAGCATACACACCAAACCATAATGGATAGTATTTCTCACGCTGACGCACTATATGAGCAAACGCTCCAGCAATAACCAACCAAATTGATATTGATGGCGCCATGAGTACAGCACCTATAACAATGAGCAAATCTGTTGTTACAGCACGCACCACCCAACCATATAAAAAACCACAAAGCAAAATACGATAATCATATCTTCCAAATTTAATAATGTCATCCAGCTCATGCGCTCTTGAAACAAACAAAGAAAACGAATCTAACTCAAATGTTTTGCTATACCATAAAAAGAAAACACCCACCGAAACAGATGCAACCACCGATGAAATAATTTGATATTTAAAAACAGACGCGAACTCAATCTTAGATAATTGCGCTAATTTGTACGAAAATAAACAATCAATTACCAGTCCTAAGCAAAGCGTCGCAAATACTGCAATGGCTACAATGGTCAGCGATGATAATGATGCAAAATAAATTAATGGTAATACGATAAACCAAACATAACTATCCACTTCAACCACACCAACTTCAGCCACAATCTGCACCAGGTACCATGATAAAATTAAGATCATGCCGATTACATACCACTGGGCAAACAGCGTTGTTCCCCATAAAGACAATAATAGAATCACACAACATAAAATCATTAAGCTATAAACATACCAGCGTATATTATCTCTTTTTTGCACCCAAAAATTATAGGACAACAACGCCTTCAGCTTCTGGAACAATAACATTTTGATAGCAAATTGACACAACCATGTAATCAACATGCCAGAAGCAAATGTAATTAAAAAAACATGCGCAGATACTGTGGTAACAATATATTGATGCAATGTTTCTATAATAAACACACGAGTTGCAAGCCCCAACAAAACAGGTGGCGCTATCACAATGCCCGCTACAAATCCAACAGAAAGCAACATCGGTATCACGTGCATCTGAAGCACAAATGATGACAGTGCTGATCGCGCACACCACATCAACAGATTCCACATCGTTGCAAAGCTAATACCCATCCACATAAACGTTTGGGCCATCTGCTGAGTTTCAATAAAAATGACATTGTGCACCAACTGAACCATCGGAAATCGCGCACTCGGCTTCGCAAGCACTCTATCTTTGATAGTCATAGCAATCAAAAGTGCAAAAGCAGACGCGCACAGCACAAACCCGGCAATAATACCAACAAACATCCATGGCGAGGATAACCATCGCACAAACAGGTGATGATGCAAGAAATAAAAAGAGGGTATCGATAACCCCAAACATATTCCAACCATACCTCCAATAGAACCTGCTGCAATAGTTACTACGACATTTTTTTTAAACCAACGAGCATCAAAAAAAGGCATCATCAAAACCATGCTGACCACTACAAACACAGGAGCAACCCAAGGACCGAGCTGTGTCGTCATCGCCAAATAACTCATCATACCAGTGGAAATAATTGAAAAAAATACGGACAAAAAACACATCAACATCACTGCTCCTTTTTATTTTCTAACATACTCCAGTGAGCTTAGTATAAAATAAATGCACACTCAAATATTGTGGAAAAGAATGAAAGCTGCTACGGTGAACCTAACGTTTACATGAAAAGAGGAACCATGACCTATATATTCATGACAGTTCTATTGTACGGTATATGCACACAAGCGAGTGATCCAACCAACCAACCATTTCTAAATCCTGAACAACTGCGAGATACACAAACCACACAACAACGATTGTTATCGCACGGTTTTAAGAAAATATTTTTTATGACTCCAGACAAATTAAAACTGTGTGGGTTATTTCTCGACAAACATCAATCTGAAAAGATTAAAGGCACCATTATTTATTGCGCTGGCTTTTACCCAGGAACCAAAGAAGGCATGAGTTCTTTTTACTCCCTCATTGCCAATCAACCATACAACGTTTTACTCTTTGATGCTCGCGGACACCAAGAAAGCGAAGGAACACTTCTCTCCTATAGCAACTTAAAACAGTATGGTTCAACTGAATACCAAGATATTATTGCTGCAATTAATTTTGTACAAAAATACAACGAGGACCATAACATAAATACCAACATCATCATTCATGGTATTTGCTCTGGTGCATTTAACGCCGCAAAAGCCCTCGAATACATGACAAAGCACAACGATCCAAACCTACGCACCATTCAAGGAATAATATTTGATAGCGGATGGTTACAACTACAAGATATTGTAGAGTCAACGATCAATGCAGAACTTGATAAACGATTTAAAAACAGTTACTTCTCTTGGTTAGCGAAACCACTATCCTACATTTTGAATAATTTTTATTTGCTAACTCTCAAACATTATCACGCACAACTCCCAGGTATTGAAAAATTCATACAAACCACAACTATACCTATTTGGTTTGTGCATTGCATAAATGACCCGTATGTTCCCATACAGCCTGTTCAAAAATGCACCCAGCAGTGCAACGCCCCACGTTGTTGGTGGATTGAACACAACAGTCATGCGAGCTATCATATGAAACACCATCAAGAGTATCAAGCAAAATTACTTGATTTCTTAGAGCAAATTCAACGTTAATATGTTTGAAATTAAATAGACGATTGAGTTAGAAATGTTCCGCCGCCTGCTAAAAAATGAACATGGATATGAAACACTGTTTGTCCAACAGATGATCCATTATTCGATATTAATTTAAATTCAGGGTTGCCCGGCAATTGAGCCGATAGCTGCTGAGCCGTCAACAAAATTGTTCCCAACAATGGAACATCCTGCGCTGTGCAAGATTGAATATTGGGAATATGTATTTTTGGAATAATGAGATAATGAATAGGAGCTTTAGGAGAAATATCTTGAATTACCAAAACATCTTCTGTTTCATAGATTTTTTTGCTTGGAATAGTCTTAGCAATTATTTTACAGAAAATACAATTATCATTCATAATTGGTACCACTTTTAATCAAAACGTTTATAAAATGGTACCAAGGGTCGGAATCGAACCGACACAATGCGTCAGCATCGCGGGATTTTGAGTCCCGTGCGTCTACCAGTTCCGCCACCTTGGCATATTCAAAGATACATCTGAATTGTACGCTAAAAAGCCTTTATCGTCAACATAATTTCTATGCTCTATAAGTATTACTCAAACAACTCAAAACTAACCTTCAAAGAGCTTGCTTTGATGCTCCAATCCAACGCGCTCCAAAAACTGCTGGTACGTCAAACTGACACCCAATGCCAAACGTTTTTTACGGCTTGTAAGTCCTGATACAATCTCTATATCAGACTTACGTATATCTAACTTCTGCGCTATCAACTGTATAATTTCTTTATTTGCTTTCCCATCCTCGGGAGGAGATTTGATAAAACATTTCAAGATCCCAGATTTATCCAGAACCAACTCCTGTCTACCAGATTGAGGCACTACTTTAAGTTCCACTATCAGCGCCATGGTATTTCCTTATCCTTGCTGGTTATGCAACCATTCCAGTATACCCTGTTCAGCAGAAAATAAAGTCTATAATCCTAAATTCAGTTGCATATTTGCTCTGATTAACCACATTCTATTTTTGAAACAACATCGCTACACGGTACAAAATCAGGACATTTTATGCCAAAAACAAGATCTTTCCCTTGTAAAACAACAGAAAAACAGTACACTTAAAAAGTATATTTTTTCTTGGAGAGGTGACTGAGCGGTTGAAAGTGCTCGCCTGCTAAGCGAGAGCTCTGGTAACAGGGCACAAGGGTTCGAATCCCTTTCTCTCCACCAGTTTAAAAATTACATCTTCTACCATTCTTCGAAATATAAATGCGCCCGTAGCTCAGTTGGATAGAGCGTCAGACTACGAATCTGAAGGTCAGAGGTTCGACCCCTCTCGGGCGCACCAGTCATTTTTCCCAATGCTATTAAAACAAACTGTGAAAATAAAGCGCCTCACAACTTCGCTGAAAAAAATGCCTGGCTGTCGCCACTACTGAATGCTCAAAGCATTATTCAAAGAAATAAACTTAAAATATCAAGCGAAAGCTGTCCGCCAAAGTAAGCGAACGCAGTGAGACACGACGGCTAGACAATAAAAATAAAAAGTCATACATATCATGTATTCATAATTTCTCTATTTTTTCTGAACAACCATTAAAATATTCAATGATGTTGCTGCGACAAATGTAGAGCCATTCATATCATACAAATCAACAATAACAAATCCCAACTCTTCAAACATCTCTTGTAATTCTTTTGCGATATAAAGTTGCAATGTAAATGCATCGGTAAAATGAACTGGAGCATCTGTCCCTTTTTGAGTCGTATAGTCATTGACCGAAGTTAGTTGCCCAGTTGCTCGATCGAGCGTAGAATTTTGCACTAAGTGAATAGCTGTATCACCAACTTGTTTACGTACATCCATAGCCAGATTTTGCACCACCGTATCAGTCATAGCGTCCAAATTAAAGATATCAAAAACATACAGCCCACCATCTTTTAAATTGTCGTATATATTTTTAATAGCAACTTTAAAATCATCTTTCGTTAAGTGACCTACTGCATTAAAAATAGTAATGACCGCATCAAACGTTCCTGCTTGCAAGGTGCGCATATCACCATCTATAAAATCTACATTCAAATCTTGTTTGACAGCTTTTGCTCGCGCTTGCTTTAAAAGATCTGGACTGAAATCTGATCCAACTACTTTAAATCCATACTTAGTTAACCAAAACACCTGTGATCCTGTACCGCACGTAAGATCCAACACGGTATGTACAAGATGTTTTCTTAAAATATTTTCTATGATACGATTTTTTTCATCGGTATCATCACTCACATTAAATGCATCGAAATATTCAGGTTGCTTCTGATACTCTGGTGGTAATCCAAAATCTTTTTGTTTCATCATTCTCTTTCAAAAAACTATACTTACTACCACATAGCCTATCGCTTTCTTCCAAAGAAAAACACAAAAAATCTTGTACAAACTATCGAATTATTCTTGGCAACGATTGACGTATTGCTCTTTTTGCGGCACCCGACGACGCAGCTATCAACTCTGCTGCCGTCACATTGTGCGCTCGTTCATACGCTAAACGCTGTTGTGTTTCTAGTGCTTGGTGCTTGAACTGTGCCTCTTTTTGCAGCGACACTTTCTGCTGCTGGCTCAATAATTGATTAAAATTATGTATCTGCTCAAGACCTCTATTGATTCTAGCCGCCGATGGAACAATGTCTTCTTGAGACACATACATCTTTGGATTATGACGCATCAAAAGAGGATGCGTTGCTGACACGCCACGCGTTCCATGCAAAGCAAAATCACGCATAGATTGTTTTCCCTCGTGAGCTTTTCTTGAAATCTCATCAAGTTGGGATTGTATTGCGTTCTGAATTTCTATAGGAAATTTAAATTCATAACGGCTCTGTACCATACGTAACTGATCTCCATTTAACAAATGCTGCTGCACCATAACCTTAATACAATTCTGTGCATTCATATCGTATAACGAAGGATCATCGATAGTAATTATATTTAAAACGCGTTCAACATTATCTGCTCGCAGTAATCCTTGTTTAACCATCAAATCAAAACAGTGCAACCTATCATTATCTGATAATCCCTTCAAGGCAACTAACCGATCAATTAAACGTAATACTTGATTTGTTGAATCTATGCCAAAAGCGCCGTTCATCCACACTCTCTCAACGAATCTTTTTATCAAATCTTTATTATTATCGTTACATATCTTATCCATTAACTCTAACAATTGATTCACTTGATCAGATCGCAGTTTTTTGCCCTTAAACAATTCATCAGCTACAGCATCTACTAAACCATGTGATGTAATATTATCAGCATCCGGTTTTGCTATTTCATACATCAACAAAGCAAATCTATTAATCATGATAGTTTCATACAAATCATTACTCGACATATTGAACAACTGTTTTGATACAGGCTCTCGTTTCATACTCGACAATGCTTTTTTCAACCTTGCATACTGCTCCGGCGTAGCACCATGGAGCAACATATCATACAACTCCACTTCAGAAAAACTGGGAATTTCTTGATCACCAATACGTACCAACCTTTGAAGAATTTGTGCACCCAACACTCTGACTTGTTGCAAAAAGCGAGATACTGTAGAATGCGAATCTAATACTTTTTGGGATGTATCTTGCTGCCCTAGCTGCATGGCTATATCATTTTTCGAACTAATTATGCGACCATTTTTCGCTAAAAATGCAGCAAATTTTTCTTCATGCTTGATATCATCCCCCTCAAAAATAATAATATTTGCGGGATCAATGATTCCTCCAACATCTCGACGCGCTATACCTTGAAACTGTCGCACTTTATCTTTATCTATCACAGCAACACGACTACGTGCATGAAAATATTCTCCCTGACCAAACAACGATGTCAATGGAGCAAGCGATGGAATATAAAACAATCCTCGATTACCATCTTGCAGATATGCTTGTTGATCAATCAATAAACCATAACCAACCATTGTTTCTTGTCCCGCAGTATCTCGTATTAAATAATTATAAGTACAAGCTCCTGGATCCTGGTAATATCCTGCAAACAAGGAAGTGCCATAAGAAATACTATAGCCTTCTTTTGGTATTGCCCTATGGAGTATTGATGTAACAGAAATCTTACGATTGATAGTACTTCCTGCTAAAATCATCTTCTTTTCATCTTCTAGATGTTTGATTGGATTAGATAATTCCAAAAACGAAGTTCCCCGTAAAAGCAATGCCTTATTCAAGAGTCGTGCTTCATACTCAATTGACATTACCTTTGAAATAATATGAGTTTTATGTTCAGATCTCATGCCTACCTTAGCATCCCAATTATCAACGCGAGGAGAATCTCCAATAGCCTTGCATAATTCATTTTTCAATGTCTCAATTTTTGATTGCAAAGCATTTGAAATTGCAAGACCATCCAACTCTCGACTTAATTCTGGATAATTTTTAAAAATAAAAACCAACAATCGGTTATTGATTTTACTTAATGATGATAATCCTTCTTGCGATGTAAAAAACAGTTTATTAATATCTTCAAATGATTTTTTCACTTCAGATTTCGCTACCGTTGCATCATACTCCAAAATATCTCGTGATTTTTGCCCAGAATCCGCATCTGCAACTTGAGGCACATATATATTCGATGATTTTGCGGCTCTTTCACATTCAACAGAGCATATATCACTAGATCTTTCACTAATACAATACAGCTCATAAAAAGAATCGGGGACAAACATCACCTGTAAATCAATTTCAGCAGGACTAATAACTTCCTGTAATTTTTTATGAATAAATTGCTCTTGCGCATACGGCTTACCTGGTGCTAAATATTCTGCTTGCTCTGCCGAAGTCAAATCAGATTGAATACACATCGGCCATTGATATTTCAACAACAGATCATTGATTTTACTTTGATACTGTAATGTTTCTTCATTCGTCATTACCCGCAGTAAACCGGTCTGCTTATCTTTTGCCATGATCAGCAATTCGCCATGCGCCACAGATATCCAACAACTCACCAGTATCATTATTTTAAAAATACGAAACAACATAGATTACGCTCCCGATAACAACATTTCATCACGCCCAACCACCACTTTTTTAATGCAACCTAATGTATTACTTCATAACAATACAAGGAATTCCATGACAAATGTCATTGTATAAATACCAAATTTAATGACAACTATTTATTTTATTAAAAAAACAACACGTGATACTATTGAATAACACAAGAAAAAAAGATAGAACATAGATTATGTTTACTGATTAAAGGATCCCTTGTGAACCGATCAAACCTGATTCAATTACTTGAACAATATCATCCAACGTACATAGAAGAAATTGAATCCAAAGATCAAATGCTTACATTCATCAAACAACACCCTAATTGCTTTGAAAGATCTTTAGCGATTGGTCACATCACAGCATCTGCATGGCTACTGAGCAAGGATGAGTCTCAAGCGCTGCTTTTGCATCATGCTAAACTGGACAGATGGTTCCAACTCGGCGGTCACTGTGATGGTAATCCAGACGTTTTAGCGGTTGCTATCAAAGAAGCCCAGGAAGAGTCAGGTATTAATAACATCATTGCGGTAGACACCCAAATCTTTGATATCGATATCCATCTTATTCCAGAAAACAAACGCGAAAAAGCTCACTATCACTACGATATACGGTTTTTACTCAAAGTCGTTGGAGATGAAGATGTTGTACAAAATAGAGAATCAAAAGAACTTCGTTGGATCAATAAAAAACAGGACGCATTGCCAACAAATGAACCATCTGTTATTCGTATGTTTAACAAATGGCTCGCAAGAAAATAATCTCTTATGCACTGATACATGATAATCAAAATAAGGAAGCACTATGCTCAATAAGTTCTGGTTACTTCTGATATGTGCCATACTACCTGCGCAAATCATCATTTGCTCAAGACAACCAGAACGACCTGAAATTTATGCAAAAGTAGCAGCAATGCTGCGAGGAGAACTCAGGCTCTATGTAACAGGCACAACAACTATGGCCGGCGAACCTCTATACCATGGTATACCAACTAACCATTTAGCCCTTACTGACGATTGCCCTCCTGGCATTGAAAGTACAACCTCAGAAGAATCATTTTTAGGCAAAGGCAAATATCAATACCACACCCCATGTTTTACCATGACAGAAGCTGATGCTCTTGTTGAGCAGTCTAACATACCCAGCGTCCCACACAGATTCATCGTCCAACGATTTTTAATGTTTGGCAGAATGATAGAGGCAAGAACCAATCGAACTCACTGTACCCTGAGCACGGCTGCTGAGTGGGGCACAGAACCAACTCCATTAGAATTAAGCTATATGCATAAAAACAACGATGGACATAATAAGCGAGTAACTGTATTTACCATTGAGCCACGCCTGCCAAAACCAAATACTCCAGCAAGAACAGAAAGCCCAATCGAACCTGGCTGGGTGAAAGTACCTCGTAATAGTCAAAATTCATAATCTCAAGCCAATACAACAATGTACAAATTACACATTCAATAGATAAATATGTCCATTAAGCAGCAACGCCAAACTAACCCACATCACATAGGGTACGTTCAACCAGAAAAAAAAGCGCTCTCTTTGATATGCTTCATACATAAAAATAACCAACAAACCCCACATAATAATCAAATCATATAAAGCACTGGTGATATCATGCATGTAAAAAAATAGTGGCGACCAGGCTAAATTGCATAAGAACTGTAAACCATATATTTTGATTAACGTTGGCTGTTTTTGGTGTATTTTCCATAATTCATAGAATGTAATTCCTATACAGATATATAAAACAGTCCAAACATACCCAAATATCCAACTAGGTGGACAATAGGTTGGTTTTGATAACGCATCATACCAAACCATTGTCGCTGGTCCGAAATGAGACACTTTACCTGAAAGCATGCCTAAAAACACGGTTAGAACAATACTTACTCCATACGAAACATACGATTTAATCGGATAATTCACCTAAAACCTCATCTTTTAAAACTTGCATCAATAACCCTTAGAATAAGGTACAAAAATGAAACAGCACATTACAAGTAATTGATAACCCGCCAGCCCTCATCGAGCGTCTCACCTATAATAAAAAGCGTCTCAGCTGTTGCAAAAAACAACGATCCAGCTAGGTTATTACTATAGCCATAATGCATATTGTTAAGGTGTTTTGTATGTTCTTAAAAAAGCATGTCCTATCTTTTCTCTGCCTATCCATTCTCACATTAACACCCGATCTATATTCTATAAAAAAATATACCCCACAAGCATCAACTGTCATTACTAAAGCAAATTTCGAACAAGAAATCTTACAGAGTAACCTTCCTGTTCTTCTCAAGGTTTCTGCAACATGGTGTCCACCATGCCAAAGACTAGCACCCGTTTTTGAAGAAGTTGCCCTGCAGTACCAAGATCAATGTAAATTTGCATCACTAGACTTTGACAGTAATCCTGATTTTATTGCGGAGCACAATATCGATAGCGTTCCAACGATTATGCTTTACTTCAAAGGAAAATTACTTGGTCGACAAGCTGGATGCCAACCAAGCATTAAAGCTGTACAAGAACTTATAAAATCTGCTTTAAAATATTGCGCACAATTATAAATTCAAAATAACATTAAAAAAGAAGCTGAGACAATTGTGCCTCAGCTTCTTTTTTAATGTTGCAATAATTCAATTAATGATAATCAGACACATGCTCAGGCTCAGACGTAAAAGAATGGCTGTTTCCCTGATACGCATTATGCATCTGTTCATGGGCAACCCAATCCTGCTGATATCTCCACGGTTCTTGGCGATCAACATCATATCTTTGTTGCATACGTACAGATACATCTTGTCTTTGCATGTCTTGTGGCTGCGAAACTCTATCACGATTTAGCTTTAGTTGCTCTTTATAATCAGCACTTGCCTTCAATATCCCATGTAACATTTCATACGCATCTTTAAGTGATCGCATCATAGCTTCAAGTTCATCATGTTTGATTGCCCCTTGCTGATATGCTTGTTGCACTTTTTGCGATTCTACAAAGGATTTATCATTCAACTCTTTAAATGTCAGATTATCTGATACTTTTAATAATTTTTGAGCATCTTCAACAGGCATATATGGTTTATATACATGCAATTTCGGAGTAACTTTCATCCAAGATGTTGGTGTTGAAGAAAAATTTCTATGTGATATTGAAACAGATCCTAACAATGTCGATTTATTAATCCTTGGAGTTATACGCCTCACGCTAGCAGCAACATCAACAGCGACTAATAACATCAAACATACATATAACGATTGGTAACGTAATAACATACAAGCACCCCACCCTAAAATCCCTGATCATTTTATACGTTTAATATACTCTCTGAGCAAAACTGATAGCTAGAATTTATTTAAAATTTCCAGGCACAATTTAAAGCCCAATATATTTTATTGCTAAATTGTGTTCCAAAAAGATTCTGATACGGAACTCCCGCAACACCCGCTTGCATCAGAAACCGTGGAGTTGAAAACCATAGCGATGGTCCTAGTAAAATAACATTACCACCGGTATGAGGATTGACCACACCATCAATTTTTCTTTTTTGAGTATAGTTACCACTCATTTCAACTATCCACGTTAAAATCCAACGGTCAGTCTTGTATGCAATGTTTCTACCAAAACCAGCTTGATATAAAAATTGACTACCAGCCTTGGTATTATTATGTTCCGTCGTAATTATTCCTCCTGGTGATACATAGCAATACCAATCAGTCGCTAAATAATTCGCCGTTAAACCTAGAAAAAAACTAGGCGAATCAGCTCCAGTTGGTGGAAACTTACGAATACTACCAGTTGGTAAATATATAGAGGTAACTGTGGTAATTTGTTTATTAGCTTTCTGTGAATTGTGAGAATAGGGAGCATACTCAAGCTGCACTAAAATATCTTCTAACCCTGACGAACGCCGATCACCAAGCCTAAAAATTGGTGCAATTGGTACTTCCAGATAAAGTGATAAATCATCCCGTAGTCCATACAACAAACCGGGAGCTATATCGATAAATGTTTTATTATCACCCAAAAGTGCATCGAAAAAATTATAAAATAAAAAATCATGTTTATCGATAATGTTTTGACCAAACCCAAACAGCGGACCTGGCTGTTGAGATGCTGGTAATGCTAAATTACCCAACTTTAATGGCTCTGGATTACTATCTGCTACATGGGCGTATGTCCACTGCTTTGACAGCAGACATAGAACCACCATTACAACAACACTACTCTTTCTATATTGCATCATACTCCTCACAATTTGCATTATTCTATTGTATAGCATACTGCAACGGAGTAAATACGAATGATGTATTACCAATAATTGGCATACTGCGCTGATATGTATGGATTAATATCGGGATTTTGCAACTCAGCCATTGTTGAACAACATGCTGCCGCAGGGTCCGCTGATGTTGAAAGCAAACCGAACCAATATTCATTGCCCGGATATGAATTACTATTCCACTCATATTGCGCAACCAATAGTTTGCCAACATTATTACGTATAAATTTATCTGCAGGACTTCTTGTCGAGACAATGATATTAATATTCTGTGCATTTTTTCTTAAAGCTTCCCACTGCAAACCACTCGGAAATTCACTAAAATCAAGATCGGTAACGTTAGGAATTTCATTTCCTTGCATTTGCGAAAGCACATCTGTATACGCATCGACCAACAGTTGTCCCTGCTGCGACACGATCTGCCAAGCCCCAAGGCCAAGCGGAACAACATGTCCATATACTTTTTTATTCGCTAAAACTCCACGGATATTTGCATCTCTTAAATATAAATAAATAGGAACTGCCATCCGTTTTTTATACATAATCGTGTCAAAATAACAAACCTGCCCCCCACTCGTAAACTTAATGTACCGTCCCGTTCGATCATATTGCGCTTGCTTATACGTCTGAAAAGTATTTTGATAAAATATAGACCATATCGCAAACCAACCTGGCTGAGATATCAACTCCTGATCACGCGTAGGTGTTACGACAATAAGTTCCCAATCCATATAGTTCGGTTTTTCAAATCGAGCTCCAACAAGAGCCATGTAAACACCCTCTTGCTCATAATTATACGTCGTCGACTGAATTCCCATATTGGTACGATTCCCCTTATTAATAAAATAAGTTGGAACCGATACACCAATGAGCGCGGATATTGCCATTTCATCATATGATAAATAATCTGCTAAAATTAATGGTGCTTGCTGTGCCGATGTACCAATCAGTTGGAAACCACCCGCTCCAGTTTGCCCAGTGATTAATAAATATATATCTGCTGACGTTATAAACATTAATGGTCGTTTGGTTAAAAGACGATTAATCAGATCATAAACCGACATGCCAGTATACAGCTCTTTTTCAATAGCTGTACCACTCAGAAGTTTATAGGTTAAAAAGTCCTTCATTAAATATAGCAATGTAATATTCATCAATGGATATGCAGTTGCTGCTTGCTCAACAATGCGCGCTTGCTTATTTACATTCGTACCAGCAATAGTTCTGACGCGATTATCAACCGTTGGAAAATCTGCAGGAAAAGCATCAATTTTTTTCAGAAGTGCTGTAAAAGGCGCTATGTTTTTATAAATAGCATCAGTACAATCTTCTGGTTGCGCATTATCTACATTCAACTCTTCTAAGCTGTGTTCTGCGCTCACTAAGCCTTCATCTATCGGCTCAACAGATTGACCCTTGGCCACAACAGTACCCAAAACATAAGCGATAAAAATGAAACGCATCATGATTTTCATACAAGTTCCACCATCATTCATTATTCATTCTAATGCGTCGATATTACCAATAATGTACATGCTGAGCTGAAACATACGGATTAATCTCAAGATTTTGAAGCTCTGCGATGGTCGAACAACATGCTGCAGCCGGATCACCTGACGCTGTAAGCATCTTAATCCAATACTCATTACCAGGATATGCATTACCATCCCACGCATATTGCGCCACTAATAGTTTCTCTGCATTTTGATGCACCAATTTATCTGCAGGATTACGATTAGAAACATGAATTTTAATACCCTGTTTATTGTTTTTTATGCCATCCCAATTCAGCCCACTCGCAAACCAACTAAAATCTATATCAGAGATATACGCAATCTCTTGTTGCTGCATTTTATGAAGAACTTCTGTATACGTATCAACCAAAAGTTGTCCTTGCTCAGGTAATATTTGCCATACACCAAGCCCAAGGCCTACCACATGTGCATATACTTTTTTACCATCTTTTTTGCCACGCTCATGAGCATCTTTTAAAAACAAGTACACCGGTATTTCCATACGTTTTTTATACATAAGTGTATCAAAATAACAGTCCGCTCCATCATGAGTAAATTTAATATATCGACCACTCTTGTCATGTTGTACTTTACTGAAAAGATCAAACTGACATCCATAAAAACGCGACCATAATCGGAATAGATCTTTTTTAGACTGTAGCTGCTGATCCCGATCAGAAGTAACTACGATATGTTGCCATTCCATATAACCTGGTTTTTCAAATCGTGCTCCCACCAATCCAACATACACTCCAATCTGTTCGTAATCATCCGTACGCGACTTGATGCCACGATTATTGCGACTTCCGTTATTAATAAAATAGGTTGGAACAGAAACACCAATAAGTGCTGCAATTTGCATTTCATCATATGATAAATAATCTTTTAAAATTAATGGTGAACGCTCTTGATCAGTACCAATTAATTCAAAACCACCCCTACCCTTTTTACCACTTTTCAACAAATAAGAATCATCTGACATCATAAACATTAATGGTCGCTTTGTTAAAAGGCGATCAATAAAATCATGCACCGACATGTTACGGTATATTTCTTTCTCAATGGCGGTACCATGCTCTACCTTATGCGTTAAAAAATCTCTCATGAAATGCGATAATTTCAACGGTATAATCGGATATGTTGTAGCTGCCTGCTGAGCAATACATAATTGCTTACTAACATCAGTACCAGCAATCTGCTTGATACGATTATCAACCGTTGGGAAATGCAACATAAAATGATCTGATTTTTTTACCATCTCATGAAAAAATGATCCCTGCTGATCATCATCAGTAGAACTTACTGCAGAATGCGCGGCTTTTATTTGATCTATATCTTTAAATATCTTTTGTTCAAATTGATCCAACTTTTTAAATGCATCATCTGCAGGTTTTTCTAAACGTTTTTCTGCTCTTACAAAAAGATCATCAATAGACGTATCAGACTTATCCTTTGCCCAACAACTATTCATACAACAACAGATCATAAAAAATAAACGCCCCATCATTTGCATATAATATCCCTATCATTCTTCATTTTAAAGCACCGATGTCTTAGTCATCAGCCTATGTATTTCTCGATCTAACTTATCTGCATTTTTTTGTATATGATTAAATCTTTTTGCATTTAACATGTTTGTTTTATATTTTTCTTTGAGCAAACAAAGCAAACGTCGCACCTGTGAGCGCAGTAAAAAATATTTCTTATTAGTTCGTAGCTTATTTAAATTGTATTGCATACCGTACAATTTATGCAACAAGGTGTGATATTGTTGCCGACTCATCATCTGGCGATTACGAGATACGACTGCTACTTTTTGAGATGGTGCCACGCTCAATTGCGTAGACCCAAAAACAGAAACAACGCAACCAATAAACCCGAAAAATAATAGCGTAAGCTTTATTGCTTTACTTTGCATAATGTATCATCTCCATATACGTTTCACTACAACCATAGACCTTGCTATCCTAGTCATATTTACGAATAAATATCAAATAGTACCAGCAGCATATCTACGTAATCAAAATCCCAATACCGTTGCGACTCTGCTGTAACTCGTATCTTTTTGCATCTTTTGTGTTGTTATCATTTCTTCTATCTGATTGCTCAGTTGATTTGCTTTATCCTGTATTATTTTATAATGCTTAATGGTCAACGTATATTTCTTCTGCTTGTCTTTTAAACTATTGAGTAGATGTTTTACTTTAATAAGCACAGCTTTATCTTGTTTCGTTTTTCTTAACTTAGTCATTCTTTGTAGCATTGTATTGAGTTGATGTAATAGTTTTAAATATTGTGGAATTGTCACAAAATTACTTTTTGCCAGCAACCTTTTAAGTTCTGGTTTTAAAGATCCCTTTGAAACCATTGGTTGTAGTGGAGCAGCATCATGCATCGCTATATCCTCATCACTCATCTCTTCTGCTCCATGTACCATTACCGATGCAATCATAATACTAAGCAATGCTGTACCCAAAAATTGTTTTCTTCGCATATCATACTCCTGAATAACAATTCTACTGTCTATTTAATAAATGAAACGGGATAGACAAACATACTGTTTATCTATCCCGTTTCATTTATTATCAATTAATACATATTCTTATTTTTTTGCTTTTTTGCATGTAGCTAATTGTGTTTTTAACTGTTTATTTTGCACTCTCAGCTTTTGATTTGCTTGTCTTAATCGTTTATTTTCAGCTGTTATCTTACTTGCTGGTTCTGCTTTTGCTTTAGCAGCTTTTGCTGTTTTTGCACCTGCAGTTTTAGCCGGAATATCATTCGTAGCTGGAGCTTTAGGGGTCGTTGCTACCGGTGCCGTTTGTGGTACCATTACAATTCCTGAAGCTGCAGTATCCAATACTTTAAAATAACTAGTCGCTGCAGAAATAGGCATAGTCTGTGATTTCGCGGTAAAGCTACCATTTGCTGCCATATGAACCGCCATCAATTCCGTTGCGCCCGCTGGAGCATTGATCTCTTGAAACGATATAATATTATTTTGGCCATCCATAACTATCAGCTCATACACGCCCGCACTTACCTGATCTACCTGAACAAGGACACCGGCTTGTGCATCCGCAGCAGAAACTGCTGTCAGCCATGCACCTGTTAGCGTATTTTTTGGCAACCAACTTTGTGACACTAATTGGTTCAGCTCTGTCATATCACGCCATCTGTTACGAACTAAACAAAAATAACTGTTTTCATCCGCAGGATCTAATACTAAATAACCATATCCTGGATATTGAATTTCAGAGTTAGTATTAGACACTAAACTTGCAGCACCTGGTAAAGCTTGCCCAAAGGTTGCATAACTGGATGATTGCAATGTACAAAACTGCCCATCACCATTATTGAGCAAATTGACATACAATGTCGACTTAGGATATAACTGCAACTCAGTTGAATTAGATGTACTTAATGCGGGTAAAACTCCCATGAATTCATCATCTTTATAAGCATATAAATATAAAGCTGATTGCAAATTAGTATTAACACGTCCAAAATCTTGTAGCGAAGTAAACGGAGCATAATTAACAGAATTATAAAATACTGGAACTAATTTAATTCCTACTGTCCATTCTTCTTGTGTTAAACTCCACCATGAACTAGGAAATGAACCAACTGTTTGATTAAAAGATTGTCCAGGAGTAAGGTTTACTGGATTAGATGTATAAAAACCTGCTCCATACCAACTCGCAGCACCATTCCATTGACTTATGGATGCATTCTGAGCATGTACATATAACGCTTGGTTAATAGGCAATATTCGATTGGTAATGTTGGTCACTGGATAATATGTTGTCGCAACTGGTGATAATGCATCAGGATCAGTCGCTGCTAACTGAGATTGCTGTTGTTGCTCTACTACCTGATTTGCCGCAGCTAAAATTTGGCCAAAAATTCCACCAGAAAAATTGCGAAGTCCTTTATAAGATGACTGTGGTATATTTTGTTGACCAATAGTAGTTCCTGGCGCAGCAGAATTTGCACTACTCATGAAACCAAACATAATATGATCATTGTCTGTTGCATCAAATCCTGCTGAATTACATGCTACAAAAGAAATATCAGGAGAAACATTTTGCGCATATGCACCATACACATCGGTAAAAATCATAGTTCCTATACTTTGTCCGGATGACATCTGAACATTTTGATCAACCACAGCTTTTAATGCCTCTTTAAAATCAAAATATTTTAATATGCGCAAATATTCAAAGGGTTCATGCGTTAATGCTCTTGCTAGATCATAATATACAGAAGCTGTACCAGCATACAATTTTGCAATCGTATTTGCATATAATGCAACATATGCCGCATATAAATTATTAACTGTTGATCCAGCTTGATACACGCCGCGAGGCATTAACAATAACGGAACATCATGACCAGTAATTGTATCTAAAATATGCACGCCCTGAATAGAAACTGCAAATGTATCACTCAGTTCTGCAACCGCTGAAACTGCATTATTAATTAATACTAAGCCCATTTCAGAAATCTGAAGCGATACTGTGTATATATTAGTAATATTTGAAAGATTCAGAACCTGTATACGCTTTGCTGCAGCAGCCAGTGGTGTTCCCGTAACAGAGGTTTCATTTTCTACCACCAAATATAGATCGCTTGCTACGGTCTGCTGATCATTAGTCCCTGGCAATGGCTGTTGTCCATTTTTATAAAACGTAATTGGGCTTGGTGCTTTTGCAGACTCTCGTGAAACCACTGAGTTAATGTGAGCAAATAATTGTGTACCCGTCATCACCCGTATACTTAATTGAGAAGTACCTGAATCCGGAACGAAGGTAATCGATGGCAACGCCGCCGAACTTGTTGTTGGTGGATTAAGTGCTGCCAAATTTAAAACAACATCACCGTTCCATCCTGGCAAAATTTGACCAATGGTAAGATTATTTTGTTTCACCGTAAATATTGCTTGCGTATTGTTTGCCACGCCCAGAATAGCACCCTGATCAGCAGATGTTCCAGAAAATGGTTGCGCTGTTCCACCTGTTGTTGCCGCAACACTCGTCATACTACAAACTGACGCTAATCGTGTTGCTGCAGCAGAAAAATGTGTTTGCAGATAATTACGCATACGCTGTCCAGGGTCATTTTGAAGTTGAGCAACAGCTATTGCCGCAGCTGCAATTGCAGTCAGTGATGCATCAGATGTGGATGCGTCCACCCAGCTACCAACTTGCAACAACAAAAGACCTATTAAAACCGTTCGTTTATCCCTAAAAATCATACTATTCTCCTTATACTAACACTTATACTCTACTTCTAAAGTTCACACTAACATATATTTAATTTATTTTGTAACTAGTTTTTTCAACACCATTCTTGATTTTATCGGCAATTCGCGTAGAATAAAAAGGATTATTCTTTGATTTTTCTATGGAGAGATGGCTGAGCGGTCGAAAGCGGCGGTCTTGAAAACCGTTATCTCGTTAATCCGGGATCGTGGGTTCGAATCCCACTCTCTCCTCCATTTTATACAACATGTTATCTAGTTTTATTTTCTATATATTTACAGGTCATTCTAATAAAACTATATAAATATTTCTTCAAACTTATTAACATTTCACACATTAATAGCACGTCTTTAAACTATTGGTCAGCATCACTATTATGTTAATTTCTTAAATAAAGAACATACCTTCTAAAATATATCTTTTTGTTTTTTCACAGTTAAAAATTTTAATATTGATTTTTAAAATCTAAGGGTTACAAGAGGAACAATTCTCAGGATCGGCTGTAAGTAAATTATGAAAAGGACGTGTTTTTTCTTTATGAGCACATTTTACACACCCATATATTTCTGCTCTAAGCAACTCTGTTTCCATTCCGCACCAACCACACTCTAATCCTTTTTCTACATGAACTTTACCCCAACCAGGAGTGTTACATTGAGGGCATAAGCGAGAAAGACTTTTGGCAAGTTCTTCTGCAAGACTTTGAATAACACCCATGCGTGAAGGATTCATATTGGCACGCATATCTGTTTCAACCCAAACTTTGCCATTTCTAGAATGTTTCATTGAATCCTTAAATGCCTGCTCTAACATATCGAATGTATTAATCCCTTTAAAAAGAAAATTTTTATTTTTTTTATTATCAGAACGCACGATCAAAGCGTGTGAAGGGAAAAGTGCTTTTTTAGCAAAAATCTCTAATTCATTCATTGAATCTAAAGACTTGATATTGTAATTTGTCTTTTCGCTGATAGATGATACATATAAATGAAAATTACGGATGCGATCTATAAAATATAAAATCTCTTGATCACATGATAAAAATGGAATATATGGATGCGAACCAAAAGAACCTTCGCTTGATAATCCATAATATGCATTAGTTAAATTCATACCTAATTCACATTTGGTTTTAGCACAATCTAAAGCATTTCCTGTGCGTTCAACTTCGCCAGAAAAAGTACCAAAAACATCTGTATCAGTATTACATTCAACGATTTCTGCTGAAAGTATATTAAAAAAAGCGGGAGCGATAGCGATTGATTTTGAATGCTTAGTCGTCAAAATAATCGAACTTAAAAAATATGGTGATTTTTTATCCACTAAAATTTTTTCTCCAGATTAAATCTCGATCAAGAAAATAATACTGATTAGATCGTTCTGGATCAATACATACAAGCAGTACCCAGCCATTACGAAAAAGCTTTTGAAGAATAGATTCTTTTTCAATAATTTTATCTATAAAACTTACAGGGGCATAAACAATCGTCATAAGCCTTACTGGTTGATGATACGTCTCTGTATCTGATTTATAAACTGATTGCAAGGGCAACCCATTCATCAAATCACTTGCATTACCCTGCATGATACCGATTTTTCCAGCAACATTTATAGTGACTTTACTACCAGATCCATATGCAATATTATCCAACGTAGAAAAACAATATTGAGCGTTAATCCATTGTGCAACGACCATAGGTGCAGTTAAAATTAATGTTAAGATTGTACCATCTAGATCTTGCAAATAATCATATGAATGAAGAAAAGCGCGCCCTTCAAGATCAATATTTTTAGTCATATGACGAGGTGCAACGATGAAAGAAGCGTTTCGAGCTAAACCCCATTCAGGACGAACCTGAGTCCAATCAATGCTGCGCAACTTAACATGCTTGGCGCTCTGACCTTCATTCGCATGAAATCCCATCTGCTGAGATCGTTGCTGACAATTTATCCGTCCTGCTGCCCAAAGATCCTCTTTAAGCTTTTTTATTCTTTCTTCAAAAACCTCTTCATGCGTTTCAGCATTAAAATAAATTTCGACTTCATCTGTCGTTGTATTGTGTTCCGCTGCTAAAAAACGTGTAGAATGAGGAATTACAATTCCTTGATGATGAAGATGATCACGAACTTGCTTAATATTTAAAATATTTGCGAGAATTTTAGCATTACTACCACCATGACGCCCACCGCACGCACCACAATCTAACGATGTAGCATAAGGATTATTTTGTGTTGCGCTCCCATGCCCACAAAATACAATTAAAGATGAAAAATTTTTAATAAGACCTATCGCTCTTAGCGCAGATTCAGCAAAGGCACATTGTTCTGAAAAAGAAACGTTCTCTAATGAAGGCACAACAACAACCTTAGCGCGTAACATTTCTGTAATAGCATTTCTACAATTAATACCCAAAAAAGGAGTTAAAGTACGCAGCGCCATCCAAAAACCAGCGCCAAGACCCAGCAATTCTACAACCACAAAGGAAGTTATAAAGTTATATTTTAATGATTGATAAATCGCTTTTAGTTTATTTATTTTTTGATACCCTTTGTAATCCTGCAGAAACATCCTTAAAGAACATGGTGATTCATTAACGGTATTTTGCGGTTTCAATAATACCGGGCATGATGAATATAATTCTTGAGTAATCATATTTTTAATACGCACAGGAATTCCAAAAAAACCCGCAGCCCCAAACGTTTCATAATTACCACGGCTCTCTAAAGCTTTTCTAAAAGACTCTGATCGCACATCGATACAAAAAACCAGCTGAGCTTCAGGAATTGTGATCAATTCAGGCACTTTTTGAAATTCTAACATAGCTAAAAGCGAAGCTAGATATTCCGTTTCTCTTTCTTTCATTGACAAAGCTGGACTAATTTTTTCTGCTTGCAACTCTTGAAGTCTTTTATGCCATTCAACAAGCTCAACAGCATCTACCCATAAAAGAGTTGTGATGGTAAGCCTCATAGCCATATAATCTGCTTCGGAAACAGGGTAAGGATGCGCCAACTCTCCATCTCTCCAATTAGTACGATATTTAATGTGAGAAGCCCAACCGGGTAAGGTCGTCAGCATTAAGGTCATAAATATAGATTGACTTTCTAATGGTATCTTCAACTTTAAAAGACATTCTGCTATTGCGTCTTCCGGAGAAATAGAAAGTCCAAGTAGCCATTGTTTCTTCTCAAAATCTCCCTGATGAATTTGTTTATCAAAATAAGCTAGCCTCCTCCATGCTCGATAGAGGCCATCTGCCCGAAAAGGCATATTAACAGTTGCTTGACCTTCATCAAAAAAGGCTTGTAACCACTTAATAGTTTGCCTATTAATTAATTCTATTGGTTTTGGAATTTCTTTCTGCTCAAAAAACATTGCGCCTTCTATCAATGCTTTTTCAAAAGGAATATCTTCAAAGCCTTGCAAGGGATTAACCGCTATAAGATTTTGAAGTGGCCAAAAGGGAGATATTTTTGCCCAACATTCTTGAATTCTGCTGTTCATATCATTAAAAGATTCATTGTTTTTTTGCATCTAAATTATTTATTCTTTAAAAGTATTAATTGATCTGTCTGGTATTATACATAATCATAACCCTTACGATAACTAGTAATAGTTTCAGGATGCGGTTGGCTACTATTTAGATTTGTCACATAAAAAAACATCAACCAATTTGGTAAATAACCCCTAGAAATTGAATATCTAAAATATAACATCAATAACCAAACAAACCCCAATAAACTCAAAGCAATCAAATGCAAGACAGTAAGCGGTTGAGGTTTCATAAGATGTAATGGAAATAAAATTGAATCAAAAAGATAAACGTTTGTACCATAAAACGTTGCCATTAAGACAGTCATCATAATTGTCTGTGGAATGTTTTTAATACAAGATCGGTAAAGAAGTGTTAAAGATAATTGAACACCAACAATGAAAACAATCCCGACAATAACTAACGATGCATCTAAAACAAACCAATGATGGTGATTGATTTTAGCGAAAATATAGCTACCCAAGGCCCCACACGCTAAAGATAACAATACACAAATCAAAGAAGGATAATCACCAAAATAAATCCTCTTTTCTTGCGCAACGCTGCCAGAAGCAAGAAATAAATATGCTTTAAATATGCCATGCCAGAAAAGATGTGCTACCCCTGACGCAAAAAATCCCAACCCGAATTGCAAAAACATGAATCCCATTTGTCCCATTGTTGAACAAGCAAGCATTCGCTTTACATCATGCTGCATTAATTTCCACAAAGATCCTAATATGGCACTTGTTAATCCAAGAATAAAAATAATATTCAACATGATTGGATATCGTAAGTATAGTGGCGCAAATCGGGCCAACAAAAAGCCTCCTCCATTAATAATTCCAGCGTGCATAATCGCTGATACAGGAGTTGGGGAATTTAGTGAACTTATAAGCCAACGATGAAATGGCCAAATTCCAGATTGCGTCATAGCTCCTATTAATAATAAAATCAACCCCATCAAGGTATACCAATAATCATTTGAATTATGCACAATATATTGAATAGAAAAACTCTCTGTTGTTTTATAGAAAATAACAATAGCAAATATAATACATAAAAAACCAAAAATAAAATTTCTAATCGCAAGCCGCCCTGAAGCTTTAGCTGCTTGCCATGTTGATTTATGAACCATTAATCTTTCTAATATAATATTACAGCACAACCACGCACATAAAAACAACGCTATGTTATCTGCAATTGCAATTACAACAACAAATACTAGTAGTGCAAAGATATTAAGAAAAAAAACTCGATAAAGAGCATCTCCTTTCATGTAGTTTATTGAAAACGAAGATACAACAATTCCAATAAAACTTACCAAGGAAATCATAACGATAGAAAGTATGTCGACATGAAACAGTGAAACTATACTTGACAATAACATTAAAACCGTCCATTTATTTTACGAAAAAACTGATTACAGAGTCTCTATATGTTTACATAATTGACTCACAACTTCAAGTTTAATTTCTAAAAAAACGATTAACTAAACATGTTTCAAGAGCGTTTAAAATGTAAACATCGAGCGTATACTAAAGTATCCAATCCCATCACCAACAAAACACAAAAATCAACACCTCCATCAAACAGAATGGACGATCCTTAAGATAACAATGATGCTTATATTATGAATTATTTTAATTTGTTAAATGCACCTAGAGTTCGCGTTCTCGATTTTGCAATATCGACCATTGGTTTTGGATATGTTGATCCTAGTACAATCGAGGCTTCGCGCAATACATTTTCTGGTGCTAGCCAAGGTTCAAACAAATATTTGTCAGGCAACTTTGCAAGCTCTGGCAACCATCTGCGTGTATACTCTCCATTTTTATCAAACTTTTTACCTTGTGCTGTAGGATTAAAAACGCGAAAATAGGGCGCTGCATCATATCCTGATCCAGCCACCCACTGCCAATTAAAACTGTTACTTGCTAGATCAGCATCGACAAGCAGTTGCCAAAACCAATCTTCACCTTGATGCCAATTAATCATCAGATTTTTAATCAAAAAAGAAGCTACGACCATACGCATACGATTATGCATATATCCCGTATTAAAAAGCTCACGCATAGCAGCATCCACAACTGGATAGCCAGTCATCCCAAGCTGCCATGCTTGCAAGTCATCTTTATCATAACGCCAAGGAAAATGATCAAATTTATGTTGTAAATTTTTACGAGGCATCGTTGGTTGATGATACAACACATGGTATGCAAACTCTCGCCATGCAAGCTCTTTTAAAAAATGTTCTACATTATCCCTGGAAGCATACTCATGTCCGATATCTTTAATCTTGTCCCATATTTGTACTGGAGAGATTTCTCCAAAATGAAGATAGGGCGAAAGCAATGAAACCGACTCTTGAGCAGGAAAATCTCGACCAATTTTATAATTTTTTAAATGGTACTCAATAAATTTTTGCAGTATTTTGTGAGCTTGCAACTCTCCTGGCGTCCAATAATTATCAAAGCGTCCCGCAACAGGATTATGATGCAATAACTGTAAATCTTCAACACTGGTTGCATGTTTCACTGGTACAAATTTAATTTTTGTTGGCTTTGAAATAACGATTCGTAGATCACCAGAGATTCCAGTGCATCGTTTAAAAAATGCAGTAAATACTTTATAAGGAGTCCCATCAGATTTCAAAATTTCTTGCGGTTCCCATAACAACGAACCATTAAATGTTTGTACGTCGATCCCTTGCTCAAGCAACTTTTTACTGATCTGCGCATCACGCTCAGTCACCCAAGGCTCATAACAACGGTTCCAATAGACCGAGGACACATCAAACTGTTTAATCAGTTTCTCTAAAACGACAGCTGTTGTACCTCGATATAACTGTAATTTGCCATCCAAACTATCTGACAACGCAGCTAAGCTATGATGTAACCACCATTTACTACCATCACCGATGGAGAAATCACCCGCACCCTGCTCATCGAAAATGAAAACAGGAATGATAGCTCCTTGCGAAACCGCATGATGCAAAGCAGGATTGTCTTTTAATCGTAAGTCAGCACGAAACCATACAATGATTTTTTTATCCTGCATTTCAACTCTCTTTTTTTTAAATTACAACACAATCAGCTTACCTAAATCTGACACACTTTTTGTATCGCCATAAGATGTTTTGACATATCCTGCGCAGATACGTCATATACATTATCAACACCATAGATTGCAATATCTGGTATTCCAATAAATTTAAATGTTTCTAATAATTGTTCTTCTAATGGTGTATTTTTTCCAAGAGCTTGCATCTCATTAACTTGCGCACATGCATACAGAATTATTACTTTTTTAACATTATGCAATGGTTTTGCATATCGGCCTGATTCATAATTATAGGCCCAACCTTGAATCATATCGATCCAAGCTTTTAGTATTGCTGGAACACCATACCAATAAACAGGAAACACAATCAGCAAAACATCTGCTCTCAAGAACCGCTCTTTATTTTCTAAATAAAATGGATGAGATTCCAAGTACGCGCGATCATGTTTGAAAAATGGAATTTCTGCTGCTCGTTCATATAATTTTAAAATATCCACATTGTGACCATCTGCTACCATTTGCTCAGTGGCCTCATTAAAAAAACCTTGCGTATTGCCGCTCGCATTATCATTTGCAAAGATTGCATAAATGTTTTTGTGATGACCAGATATCTCACTGCTTTTTAAACTATTACTACCTTGCCCAGCAGAAATAAAAAACATTCCTCCACAAAGTACAACACTGATGAAGATAAATAGATAACGTACGTGTAATTTTTTGCATATGTTCATAATGATTCTTTCTTAAAAAGGATATTACTCTTGTGATCACTAAACTCTAATATAAAATATATCCCAATAGTTAACTACTAGAATATTAAACAACCACAAAAAACTAACCTTTAAGGATCTCTATGAACATCAAACTGGGAATCTATCGTCACTACAAAGGAAATTTATATCAAGTAATAGGACTATCTCGCCATAGTGAAACATTGGAAATATTGGTCGTTTATCAAGCACTGTATGGCTCATACGGTATATGGGTTCGTCCTTATGAACTGTTTGTTGGCTCACTACAACGTGATGGAAAAGAAATTAAACGTTTTGAATTTATAGAAAAAAATCTCACCGTAGCACCAACCCTACGATAAAAAAATATGTACACACAACCTACTTCAAAAAATTATATTGTATGTACATACTAAATACTCATCTGTTTATACTAAAAAAGGAGAATGTCTTGAAAGCATGTTGTGGACCAACCCAAACGAGTTATATAAAACAAATAATATGGTTTTTTGTAACCGCAATCGGCAACCCTATTAACTTTTTACTCATTCTGCCATTTCCCAAAGATATGTTTTTCTATGAAATCCCCAATAGAAATATACTCATGCTACAGATTTTTCCGTTTATCATGTTTGCCATGAGCGTCAAAATAATTTGGTATCTCTTTCTGATTATGATTGCATATGTGCGTGGCAACAATGTTTCCCGTTTTTTAAACGTTCACATACTGCCACAAAGCAAAATAGCTCTTGCATGGCAACTCATGGTACTGACCATAGGATATATCAACTTATACTTGTACACCCTGCATGGCATGGATGCAACAATTATAGGACTAGCATTCTTCATGCTCATAACCATTATTGCACTGATTTCTTTGATATCTTGTAGCATTACGCTATACAAAATACTGCGGAAACGATTTATGTAAGTAGCAAACTACTTTTTACAAACGATCGTACCGCGGATAACTTTGCCAAAAAACTCTACAGAATCAGACATTTCTACAATTCCACCATCATCTTCAAAAATGATATCACCATGCACAACGGTATGATCTAATTTAATTTTTTGTATTTTAAATAACGATGTAAACCATGACAGAGGTGTCACTTTAATATTTTTCATAATCGTACAATTAACAAAAGAAAACTCCGTTCCCGTCAACGTTACATCTTTGCGCAATGTTGTTTTTTTACAACTAACACCACCACACAACTCAGCATTACCAGAAATTGTACAATCTTTCATCGATATACCACCCGTAATATTAACATCAGCAAACTGACAATTACTCCCTGCGAAAGCCCCAGAAACCTGCAACTCTTTTTGTATCGTAATTCGAGTGAAATGAATAGCACCTGTAATATTAGCAACTCCAAACTTACAATCTTGAGCATTGACAGGTCCCGCCATTACAAATTTCTTGGAAACATTAATATTGTCTAAATTTGCAACACCCGTGATCGTAAGGTTGGTCAATGTCTCAGATGACATATCCACAAGACCCATACGCGATACATCTTTCGCGCAACAAATCAATGAAATCAAAACCGCTGATAATGTGACCAACTTTATATGCATAGTATTTCCCATAATTAAACTAATAACGTTTTTAGAGTACGACGAATCATAATTCTATCTAGTATAATCATACACAAACTTAAACTAAAAAAATATAACGGCATCGGATACAATGTTCCATTGTGTAGCATCCCCATCCCCAAAGTACACAGTGAAATCCAGAAATAATAGAAAAAACCAAACAAACTGGATGCTGTACCGATACACCATTTATAATCAACGAGCGCCATGGCCAGAGCAATACTCGTCACCATACAAACACCAAACATCATCATCATCTGAGCTGCAATGGTACAAACAATCAGGATTGACGACGACAAATGCAATGTTGGTTGTAACATAACAAGCATGCTAAAGAGTCCACTTGCAACAGCGATGATATAAATACCATAGGACATAATATGACAAGCATCCACCTTTGCATGCAACCATCGAGCAAAAATACCACCAACCATGGTGCTTGCAGCAATACCAAAAAAGCTAAGTCCATACTGACTCGGCGTAAGCCCTAAAAGTTCTATCAAATAAAATGAACCTTCTGCAAAATAACTAAAGTTGATTCCGTTGCATGCAGCCACGAGCAACCCAAATCCAATAACTTTTCGATCAGTAAACAATGCACCGGCAACCGTAGCAATAGAATTTTTCTGACGAACATCACGGGGTAGCGTTTCTGGCAAGAAGTAGATTACTAAGCCAGTAATGATAATAGTGCACAGCAATAGAAACAAAAATATATTATACCAACCAAAATGTTGTGCGATATAGCCACCTACCATCGGACCAACCGCAGGAAAGAGTGCAATACTGCTACTCAACGTTGCAAAAACTTTACCTAAATTAGGACCATGAAATGCATCACGCACGATCGATTGTGCTAGTACACTACCAACACTACCACCAAACGCTTGCACTAAACGACTCAGCATCAACATCGTAATCGTTGTCGACATGTAACAGCCAATACAACCCAACATAAAAAAGAAAAACCCTGCTATCATGCACGGTTTTCTGCCTAAGCGATCAGACAAATTACCCCAAAACAATGTTCCGAGCGCAAAACCAAATAAATAAATTGTCAGCGTATATTCCACCATGGAAGCTGAAACGCCCAAAGCTGCCGCAATATCAGGCAGTGATGGCGTATACACCGTCTCTGAAAGTTGAGGAATGCCAATAATTAAAACAATAAGCCAGATAGCTGGCAAAATAGGCAATATCATAAAAATCCTTTAATTTTTAAGTTCTAAAAAATGATGCAATCAAAACAGATTCTGATCTTTAAATATTTGTATAACGTCCTCTAAAGCACCATTAATATGGTCATGCATCAATTTTTTTGCCCTGACTGTGTCACGCGCAAGTACAGCATCTGCTAACTCTTTGTGATGCTCATGATTGATATGCAAATTTTGATTTGATAGTCCATACGACATACGACAATAACGATCAAATTTACTATAAATAGAACTGCGCAACTCTAACAACAAAGGCGATTTACATCCAGAAATCAAAGCAAGATGAAAATCAGCATTGCGCTCTAACCAAACATCATCAGATACGGGCACTGTAGACTGCTCAACGAGCGATAGTTTATACAACTGAGCAACGATATTTGCTTTCCACTCATCATCACCATGCTTGATTGACCAAGTAAGTGCCAAGGATTCAATCGCCGTCATTACAGCATAACAATCACGAATATCTGCCTGCGAAATAGCGGCAACACGAAATCCTTTATTTTCTTCGGTTTCTACCAACCCTAACGCTGATAACTTTGATAACGCTTCACGGACAGGACTTTGTCCTATACCAAAACGATCTTTAATCGGTTCAACTTTTAATTTTTCACCAGGCTTTAAAACACCCCCTACAATCTCAAGCTGCAGCCGCTCAAAGCATTGCTGAGCCAAAGACAGATCAGACAAAAACTGAATAGAACGTTTCATATTTTAACCTCACGCAGAAAACAGACACCTCTTAACTTTATCGACAAAGCAGCACTTTGTCAATAAAACTGGCTTTGCGCAAAAGAAAATCCCCAGCTCACGCCAGGGATTTTAATTTTCTTTATAGCCTTCAAGTTACATTTGAAGCAATCATATGGTATATGATTATGCTCGAGGAGCCGCTGATGAAGAAGCACCGAAACGATCATTGCGATCTTTTTTAAAGAATCCACGACCGCCTGATGATTTACCACCACGACCACTGCTGCTGCCACCGCCAAAACGACGGCCGCCGCCACGAGGAGACTCGCTACGGTCTGAACGGAAACCACCACGTTCTGAAGAGAAACCCCCTTCTTCACGAGGTTGACGCTCGAAACGGCTTGAACCTTCATCGCGAGACGGACGTTCAAAACGGCCAGCACCTTCTGCACGAGCAGGGCGCTCAAAACGACCAGAGCCTTCTTCGCGCGGTTGACGCTCAAAGCGGCTTGAACCTTCTTCACGAGATGGACGATTTTCACCTGATGCATAATCACCACGATCACTGCGAGGCCCACGATCATCGCCACCAAATCGGCTTCTTCCGCCAAATCTGCTGCCGCCACCATTACCACCACCAAAACGACGACCACCGCCACTTGATGATCTACCGCCACCAAATCTGCTGCCACCACGAGGTGAACGTTCTTGATGTCCTGATTGACCTTGTTCTCCAGTGCTCATGAAACGCTCAATTGCACGCCATAGACGGCTATCTTGAGGAGTAATAAAGTTTACAGCTGCACCAGACGCACCAGCACGAGCTGTACGACCAATACGGTGGATATAATCTTCTGGGCACTGAGGTAAATCATGGTTGATAACGTGCTCAATATGAGGCACATCTAGTCCACGTGCTGCAACGTCTGTTGCAACTAAAATACGGAAACGTTTATTTTTGAAACCTTGAATAACTTGATCACGTTTATTTTGACGCAAGTTACCATGGATAGCTTGTGCTTCAAAACGATCGCGATACAATCTATCAGCAATCTTTTTAGCACCAAATTTTGTTTTAACAAAAACTACCACAGACCCTTCACGAGCTGTAAGTTCTTTTACTAAATGATCATACTTTTGATCTTCAACCAACTTAACTGTTTCTTGTTGAATTGCAGCAACTGGTTGTAAACATGATCCAATAGCAATACGCTCTGGATTGTTAAGATACTTTGAAGCCATGTTCATAATGTTATTTGGCATAGTCGCTGAGAACATCATTGTTTGACGTTGCGGAGCTACTTGAGCAATGATGCTATCAATTTGCTGACCAAAACCCATGTCTAACATACGATCAGTTTCATCTAAAACAATGTAATTGATTTTTGATAAATCAACTGTGTTTCTTTCGATGTGATCATTAATACGACCAGGTGTACCAACGATGATACGAGGTCCTTTGCGTAGTTGCATAAATTGACGGCGAATATCTTCTCCACCAATAAGCAATGCTACTTGGATTCCACTGTTTTTGCCTAAAATTTGTTGAATTGAAGCTAAAACCTGTGTAGCGAGTTCACGAGTTGGAGTCAAAACCAATGCACCTTGGCATTCATTGTTTAATAACTTTGAAACCATAGGAATTGCAAACGCACCTGTTTTGCCGGTACCAGTTTGAGCTGAACCTAAAACATCACGACCAGCAAGTGCTAATGGTATTGCTTGAGCTTGGATTGGAGTTGGAGTGTTAAACTGCATACGCTGAAGCGACGCTAACACCTGAGGCGACAATCCTGAAAATTCTGAGAAAGAATTCATATAAATTCCCTATTGTAAGAGGATAAAACATGTATATCAGCAATATCCCACTTAACAATCAAGAATCGATTTCTACGTAATTAGATTCGATGCGCAACAAAGATGTCCGAAATCCTAACGATCTCATTTTTTATTTTTTCATTACCGATGAGTTAGGGGAGACTTTATTGACCACTTACTAGATAAGGGAATATAAGCTTTATAGTATATAGTTTACAGCACCCCTCAGGAATTGCAAACCTATATGCCAACTTTGATCTATTTTGCGATCTAAAGCCTATATCCCCCATTAAATCTATGTCAACATTTACCCTTAGCGAGCCTTTGATACCGGATCATTTACAAGCCATGCCTAAACTGATCGATCATATCGCGCCTGAGAATCAGCGCCCACCCCTAAACAAGCAGCTATTACGTCCATCTCATGAGGACCCATGCCCATATTTGATTCCAACAAACGAACAACATCTCTTGAAAAATGCGACGGCCTTCCTGCCTTAAAAACTCGTAAGTCTTCTAACTTGCTAACATTTACATATCTCATAGCTTTAGGAGCCCTGTTAGACGCATACATCAACCCAGACACTATAAATATCGATACTGCGAAGACTCTTTTTACATTGAAAAATTGCACCATTTCATGCCCTTTTTACCAAAAACTATCCAAAGCTTCACAATTTATCTTTTTTTACGCTCAAGAGCGCTTTGCTCATCCTCCAACCACATCTGCACTGACTGCTCATATTGCTCCTGAGAATCCACAATGAATCTTACTAAACAAGCAGTGATTACGTCCATCTCGGAAGGGTTCATACCCATACTAGAGATCAATAAATGAACAACGTCTCTTGAAAACTGAGAAGGTCTTCTAGGCTTAAAGACTTTTACGTCTTTCAACTCTTTAACGTTTTCATGTCTCAAATCCTTAGGAACCCTGTTAGGCGCATGCATCAACGCAGATGTTACAAATAACGAAAAAACACAAATTTTTTTGATATTGAAAAGCTGAGCCATGGCATTCCCTTTTACTAAAAAACACTATTGCTTCATACGTATTTCAAACTGACCCTCAGGGCTATTTCGTAAAACCTCAAACACAACATCACGATCCTGCTGCCGCATACTATAACAATATCCCAACAACACCCCAAAACTATTAACCTCGCGTGGATGCAGATCCAAAGCTTGCTGCAAGTTACGAGCAATTTCGGGCAAAGAATCAGATGCTTTAATAGTAATAGTCGTAGGGCCGACTGGCCTTGCATGAACCCATTGATCACTGTATGATCGTTGCTGAACATTTTCGGTTCGTCTTTTAGCACTTTCTGCACGTTCTTTCTTAGCACCTTTACTTGGCGCATACAGCACAAAAGAACATAAAAACATCGAAAACCACAAGACATACTTTATACCAACCATAAAATTTCCTTTTGCGTAGTTGTTTGACAAGCAGTTAAATTGTATCAAGTAGATCAACAAATACAATAATTATTAAAGAAAACAATGAGCATTATTTCGACATCTCATAACCAGGTAAACGCTCAATTGCATATCGATACATAGTACGCGGCATACGCGCCCCATGCGCATCTAAAAACATACGTAACTTTTGCTCATCACGCTTGCCCATCTCACGAAGCATCCAACCAACAGCCTTATGCATCAAATCATGAGTATCTGACAGAAGTTTTTCAGCTAAAGAAATGGTCATATCAAACGAATCTTGACGTATCAAATACCATGTCGCAACAATACCAATTCGGCGATGCCATAGCACGCACGAAACAGCAAGATCTTCCAGCACTGATGACGGCACGCGACCAGCATGTATGTGCGCCCCCACGATCAAATGAGCTGAACTATCGACTAAATTCCAATTACTCACCGCATCGATATGTTGCATATAAAAACTATACGCAGCGTCACGGCCAGCAACATCCGATTTTTGATAGCGATTAACTAACATAAATAATCCAAGCTGACGATATTGGTTATAAACAGAACCAAGCAACTCCGCGATTTCATCAAAAGAAAGATCGTTGTATTCTTTTGCTAATTGCCTGAGCACAGGATTGGTGATTCCAACAAATTGATCATGCGCACTATACGAATCGACACCTGTTTTAAAAAAACGAGTTGCATCATAGTTCGATTGTGCCACAATCATTTGTAATTTTTTATGTAATTCTACCAAACTATCACTCATGCCAACAACCGCTCTTCATGATCAAGTAACCACTGCTTACGCTCAACGCCCGCAGCATAACCACCCAGCAAACCATTCGATTGAATGACACGATGGCATGGAATTAAAATTAAAATATGATTTGCACCATTAGCTTGCCCAACAGCACGCACAGCGCGATCTTGCTCCATGACATATGCAACCTGCTGGTACGACAACGTTTTGCCATACGGAATACCTTGCACAATACGCCATGTTTTCTCTTGAAAATTGGTACCAAGCGCTGGACGAATAGGAGTGACAAATTGCTGCAATGATCCCTGAAAATATCGTCCCATTTCATCTTCTAAAAGATCTAAAACGGTGTTTTTCGTAGGTATCAATGTTGTTTGTAACATTTGTTGTATTTTATGCAGATGAAGATCATTATCTTCACAAAACTTCAAAAATAAAATCGCTTGCTCATCTGCAACTGCACACATTTCCCCAAGCGGGGTCTTTATATAACTATAATAATTTTTCACAATTTTATACCTACATGTTTACTTCTTGTATCAAAATCAATATATCACATATGACACGCAGATCATAATCAATCGACAACAAGCTGATCATGGCATTATTGCCCTATTTGCATTATATCAATACGTAACAATTATACCCTCTCAATTCATCTATACAAAAAAACCGATCAGTGATACTTTAGGCATAACGCTAACAACAAGGAAAGCCATGATAAGTACCGCTATCCCAGATGGTTTTGTATATCTCAAAGATATCGATGCAACAATTATTCAATCTGTGCGTTATGCAACACCACATAATTTCGTTGGCTATCCCATGCCAGGATACAATAGTCCTCAAATTATATGTTCACAGCAAGCTGCAGATGCTTTAAAAAAAGCACATGCTGAATTAAAAAAAGAAGGTTATCAATTTGTCGTATACGACGGATATCGCCCACAAAAAACGGTCGATAATTTTAAAAATTGGAGAACCGACCTGCCCAACGATACGACCAAACAACAGTTCTATCCAACACTGACTAAGGCGGAAGCTTTTGAGCAAGGTTTTTTAACCGATACAAGATCTGGCCATTCACGTGGTAGCACCTTTGATCTTACCATCATTGCTGCTGGCAAAAATCTACACGACATTGCAGTGAGCACAAGAACGCTCAAGAGTGGTAATCAAATTCCTTTTTTAGATGATGGCACCGTAAACATGGGATCGAGCTTTGACTTATTTCACACAGTATCTCAGCATGATAGCCCGCTCATTTCGTCAACAGATACTCACCACAGAGAAATATTAAGATCGATTATGAAGGAGCATGGTTTTAATGATTACCATGCAGAATGGTGGCATTATACTCTGGCAAATGAACCATTTCCAACAACCTACTTTGACTTTGGTATCATATAACGTGAACTAGAAAACGAGTTACATTCCACAACAACCAGTACCGCGACTGTTTTTCTCGTTTTCATTTTCTTCCATCACCACCTGCAACAGATCAAGTTGTGCTGCCCACGATTGCACCACTTCAATGGTGATCACGCCATAGCAAAATGGCTCATGATTTTGACGAATATCGACCAACCAGTTATCAAATTGATCACGACCAAACAAAATAACATCTTGAAATCGTCCAGTTGCTTGCGAGCCCGCAGCCATGCTTTGTAACATTTTCTTCAAACTTTCCAGCGAACATCCTGTCACATCAGACAATAAAACATGCTGCTGATCATGATGCTGCAAAATTAAATCAATTGTATCACAACACGTAATTGTTGCTAAATCAGATGTCTTTGAAGAAAATACAAACTTGAGACTTTCAGATAAAGGCCAAACAAGAAGTTGATGCATATTAAAATCCTCCAAGAGACGGTATTACATCACGCGCTTACCGCAACACTCAACCAATAAATCAGTAAACTGATAACATTTCAAACATAATGTTTCAAACTTTCCTGTTTGAAGCGAAAAATACCAACCATGTACCGCAACCTTATGCTCACGAACGCGATCAGCAACTAATTTATGTGACAATAAATTTTGACATGACAACAATAAATTTAACTTTTCAAAGGCAACCGCATTTTCAACACTATAGGTATATTTTACCAAAGCTTGTAACAGCTTTTCACGGGTTGCATATTCTACCGGCACCTCACCAAACGTCTGCAATCTATTGCACGCAAGCATTTCAACGCCGGCACACTTTTGATGTCCCATCACAATAATATCTTTAATATCAAACACACAAAGAGCTACTTCGAGGGCAATTAAAATTGAATTGGGACCATCCGAAACATGTGGTACGACATTAGCCAGATTGCGCTCTACAAAAATATCCCCCGGCTGAGCTGATACTAAAACAGCTGGATCGACACGGGAATCACAACAAGCTATAAACATAGTATTTGGCTGTTGTTTCTCATATAACTTTTGAGATACAGGCTGTTTATCAAAATATTGTTCGAAAAATTTTTGATAGCCTTGAATTATTTTTTTCATAAATTATCTTGTAAATGTATATGTTATTATTTAAATACATTATACACATAACCTTGTTTTTCAAAAGGACCGACTATGAGTATCCGTTATCTAGTACTTCTCATCCTTACCACAAATGTTTGCCTGGGACAAGAACCACGCGAACCACAATTTCAATACCCAATCAATCTGTTTGCTGATCGCAATCTCGCAGAAAAAATAGCTCAACAGAACCCAGAAACTCCACTTGATCCAGTTATCGCTGCGTATTTAGCACAAGCCTCAACACACAAACAACTCAGCGAAGCTGCTGGCCGACAACTGCCTGATGTTGGACATGATGCAAAACGCAAAACAATATATACCGGAGCTCTACAAATACCAAAATTTATAGTTCTGACTTTTTCAGGGTTAAAAACGCTTGAAGAAACTGTTGCGTCACTTAAAAAAAATGGGCTCGCTCATAATTTCATCATCGCTCCAACGGGAGATATCCATCCAGTCACCAAAGCAAACGAATCGATCAATGATGCATTACGACATCGCCCATACGCTGTTGGCGTTGCAGGCTACGTTGTTGATGGTCATTTAGACGAAAGAGATATGAATGCTGCATCAATTACCATATCTGTTGTTGGAGTCGACACTGCTAGCTGCTCAAAACAACAAGAACAATCACTAATCGATTTAGTTCATCATTTAAGTCGCAAGTTCGAAATAACACCAGAAAGAGTTGTTGACTATGGTTGCATCGCATATCCATATGGTCGTCGCAACACGCAAGAAAATTTACCATGGGAACTGCTTGCTCAACATAATTTAACGGTATGGCCTCGTGCAGAAGACAACAATATTAAGCTACCTGTGGACGCTGAAGACAAAACAGCGTGGACATCACTCGCTCTTCACCAAATTGGATTTATGTGCCCATCAACTGTTAATCCTGAAGATCAAGATTTTAAGAATTGTTTAATACAGTTCCAAAAACATTATAAATGTGACAATCAAACAGGAATCATTACTCCGCAGACTATTTGCAAACTCAACTCAATCTTAAAACAACACAAACAGTACAATCCTAAGCTCAAATTTAGAATTCCGCCAACACTTGAGCAGTCAACATCAAACAAATAAATTTTAATTTACTTTAAAAAAAGCAGTAACAATTTCGATTTGTTACTGCTTTTTTTATGCTCATATTTCAACAAACAATCATAGATTATTGCTTTTCTAAATATTCTTTTGTTACAGTAACTGCACTCTTACTAAACAAGGATATTCTATGGTGATGATTTTCATTTTATTGTATAGCATTTTTTCTGTTAACAACCTTACTGCCGCCAAGTTAAAAATCGATCATCAACCATTACAAGATTACACCGTACGCAAAAACAAAAATAAAAAAATCGTAAAACCAGAATATATCATTATTCATTACACAGCTAACTGTAATCAAAAATCAGTTATTAATCACTTTAAAAAAACCAAGGTCAGTTCCCACTACATTATCAACCCTCATGGGAAAATTACAGAAACCATACATCCTGATAACACCGCACAACACGCAGGGGAAAGTTCATGGAAAAACAATACTGAAATGAACACTTATTCCATTGGTATTGAGCTAATAAACCCTGGATTTACCAAGGAAAACCAGGAGCCTTGCTCATCAGAGCAACCAGAACTCTGGACCAACCAAGATTGCATATTACTAGAAGGATCACCAGAGTGTTGGTACCCTTTTACGAAACAACAAATCAGCAGCTTAATTGCTCTGTGCAAAAAACTCATACAACAATATCATATCCCTACTTGCAATGTTTTGGGACATAGCGACATTGCACCAGGAAGAAAAACAGATCCAGGACCGCTATTCCCATGGAAAACATTAGCTGAGTATGGTGTCGGGCTCTGGTACAATACCATAAACACAACTCTTGAATTCTCTATCCAAGAAATACAGTTCATGCTGCAAGCGTTTGGCTATGGTATCAAAATAACTAATAAACTAGATCAACAAACGAAGCAAATCATCACAGCTTTTCAAATGCATTTCAGACCAAGCAATATTGACGGTATCCCAGATCAAGAAACAATAGCTATTCTATATTCACTTCTTAACAAATACGATAAAGGATATCTCGACTTAATTTGACAAATACTATAATCATTTTTAAGATCCCAGAGAGATTATTTTAATTCATACATACAAAAAGGAGACCTGTATGATGCCTATTAACCCTATTTTAGCTGCAGCACTCGCTGACATTATTGTTGGCGCTATTTACTACTCAGATTACGCTTTCGGACCATTGTGCAAAAAACTTTCTATTACAAAATGCGATACGTCTAAAGATTTCTATCTTCGCCTAGCTGTACAAGTTGTTGCATCTTTAATGCTTGCAACAGCTTTCTACATTGCTATTTTAACTCTTAAAAAAACAGAGTTGCCTTACACACATGAAATGTTTACCAGAATTTATGCATGGTTCTTTAAAGATGCACAAGATGTACATGCTGACATGAAGTCATCTCTTAAAATTGCTGGTTTCTTGTGGTTTGGATTCGCAGTTCCTATGGCTCTTTCAGCAACTGCTTGGCATTCAATGAACTGGAAAAAAGCTGGTTTAAAACTTGGCTGTAAATTAGCTCAATTTTTAGCTATGGCTGGCGCTTTGGCTTATTTTGGATAATATTTACTTTGAATTGTACCTATCTAGGTAACAATACAAAATAAAAATAGCCGGATGTTTTCCGGCTATTTTTATTACTTTTAATTTGAAAATTATCGACGACGCTCTTCACCAAAGATACGCAGCAAATACAAGAATATATTAATTAAATTCATGTATAAACCAATCGCTCCCAGTAGTGCAAATTTACCAGCATCATCCGGTGACGAAATACCATACTGACTATACTTTTTCAAATTCTGTATATCATACGCGGTCATCATTGCAAAAATTCCAACACCACAGCATGAAATCACAAGATTAAATGCAGCGCTTTGAACAAAAAAGTTGATAAACCCTGCGATCATCAGACCTACCATACCCATAAGCAAAATATTACTCATCGATGAAAGATCAGAATCAGTAACCCAGCCATATATTGCCATCGTTGCAAACATACCCGCAGCGATAAGAAACACATAGAAAACAGATGCTGCTGTATAAATATAGAGCACTGGAGCAAGTGTAATACCTTGCAACAAACAAAAGGCCATAAACAGCACTGACATCATACCATAACTCAATCGAGCATAGTTCCACGTCATGTACATAATAATGCCCATTTGTACGATAAATAAACCGATAACCATGAAAAAATTAGATACTAAAGACTTAAGAAGCACGGGGTTAACATCTGGTGATAAATAATATGAGACTGCTGCGGTAGCGCCAAGACCAGCACACATCCAGCCATATACTTTATTCATAAAACCATGTGCAACAGAACCCGTGTAACGTTGATTATTGAACATACGTTTTCCTTTCGTAGAAAATATGTTAAAACCTTTTGCCTACGCTATTTTCCTCATTGTACTATAAAAAACCGTCAAGATAAAGCGAAACTATAGACTCTTAAACCACATTGTAGTAGAAAGATATGCAAGCAATGACCTATTAGTATGTTGGCAAAAAAGGAACCCTATGAAGCACCATATCTTCTCTCACAAACAACTTATTTTCTGTTCTCTCGCACTTATTTTAACCAGTTGGAATGGATCAATGGTTGATACATCTGGCAAAAACAAACGACCCGATGTTAACTTTTATGGAGAACTCACCGATCACAATGCCACATGCAAAATTGAAGACATTTTAATTGGTGGTAAATATGAAGATATATATGTATACGAACCAATCAAAACCGCAAAAACAGCACTGGAAAAACTAAAAACTGATTCCCCTAAATCTGAAATAGATCCTACCCAAAATAAAATCAAAATTGATTTACACAACACCACATCAATCGAGTTAGTATATCCAGATAAACCAATCGAACACGAGTTTCTGATAAATAACCGTAAATATATCGAAATAGAAGTAACATCAATCACTGGTAGCAAAGAAAAATACTTTATCGAAAGTTCACGTGAAATAAGCTGCTTAAAAATAGATAAAGGACCAAATCAGGATCAACAACCAATCACCAAAGAGCGTAAACTAACCTTTATCCAAATGACAAAACTAATCATCAAAGGATATAAAGGTGCGCAAGACGCTGTGAAACCTAATTATCGCGATTCTCACGATTCACAAAAAGCAGAAATTGCTACTTCTACAGAAAAAATCCTTGACCAAATTGAAGAAAAAGTAAACAATTTACCCAAAGAAGATTCAAATTACGACAAGCTCAAACAATCTCTTCTTTCTTTGCTGAGATCACTGCGTGATCAACTGCAAAAGATGTTGTCCATGATAAAAAATTAAGGCTATCAATAATTTCACTCAAGGAGTTCTCATATGCCTATCGCAATAACAAAAGATAATTTCGATAAAGAAATTAAACAATACGATAAACCCGTTATTATCGATGTATTTGCAACATGGTGCGGACCATGCCAACAAATGAAACCTATTTTTACCGATCTAGCAAAAGAGTTTGAAGGACGTTGTAAATTTGCAATGCTCAATGTTGATGAAGTGCGCGATCTTTCAATTATGTTTGGCGTTACCTCGGTTCCAACATTTGTATTCTATTACAATGGTGAAATGCATTCTAAAGATACCGGTTACATGAGCAAAGAAGCTCTTAAAAATCGTATCGAAGAATTTATTGCTTCAGTTTAAAAATTTATAGGGCAGCTGTTACGCTGCCCTATTTTTTATTTCTTTTCTTGACGCTTCATTGCAAAATCTAAGTCTGACCGACTAATCCACATGGTAGTTTCATGCTTCTTTCTGAATCTAAATTTCCAATTTACAATCCACCCCTGCAAATGTTGCTGTGCATTAGAAACAACCATCTCATTGAGACGTATGCTTCGCGAAGTAAATCGTTCTGGAGATTTAAACCAATAATGAGATTTACGTGCAACACAAGTAACCAATACTCTTTTTTGCTCTGGTGTAAGTACAACATCCTTAGCATATCGTACATGAGCCGTTGACTCTATCGTGCTTCCTAACGGATCTCTCAATTTCTTTTTTGCAGCATCCACATGCAAGGCAACACACATAACTGAAACAACTATTATCAATGATTTCATCCCGCCCTTTCTTGGGATTTTGATCTTATACGTTTATCAAATATGATCTGTTATTTTTTAAATATAGTAACGAAACAAATAAAAACGATTTTGTAACACAACATATCGCAACCCCTAAAAGTATTGCAATCAATTGAAGCCTTCAACAAAACCACTGATGCTCGAGCAAGGTAATATTACCCCATATACATAAAAACAGCATTTAAAATAATAATTTGAATAATGACAGCGGTAACCGTAAAAGAATATTTCATGGGCACACGTAATTTTTTTTCCATACATTCCCCCTTTAAAAGACCTACTTAATGGTAGAGTATCAAACGATACCCTACCAAAACAATCTTTCAACAAAAAACATATGAAACAAAACTTGCATGAGTTACCAGCGGTTGCTGCCAATAAGCTGACAGAGAAATGTTATTTTAACTTTTTATCCTGACACACAACGCCCAAAGCAGTCAGTTGATCACGCAACTGATCAGAAAGTGCCCAATTTTTATCTTTGCGAGCTTGCTGACGTTGTTCAAGTAACTGTTGAATTTCTGGTGTGATCTCAACATGATGCTCTCGCAGTGGCTGCAATGTTAACCCTAAAACTTTAACTATGAAATATTTAACCAATGCTTTAGCGTGACTATCACCCTGCAAAAGAGGCATACTTTCAAATAACACACCAAACACAGCTGATGTATTTAAATCATCATGTAAAGCCTTAATCATATCTTGGACAACCAGATTAACCGAAACTAATTCAGGCAACGTAACTGATTTTTCACATACGTCAGCAAAAAACTGTACTATTTTCTTATATGCTACCTGTGCCGCGTCCAGATCATCAAATGAAAAGTCCAACGGATTACGATAATGATGCTTTAAATAATAAAAGCGAACCACCATTGGATCATACTTTTCAAGCACTTCATGAAGCGTTAAAAAGTTCCCCAAAGATTTCGACATTTTTTCTTTATTTATTCGAACGAAAGCATTATGCAACCAATACCGCACATACGGCACTGGATATAAGCTCTCTGATTGAGCGATCTCGTTTTCATGATGCGGAAACATTAAATCCATACCGCCAGCATGAATATCAAGCGGACCGTTGAAGATATCATGAGCCATAGCTGAACATTCAATGTGCCATCCCGGTCTACCTTGACCCCACGGACTTTCAAATCCTACCTGATCATCTGCTTTCCACAGTGCAAAATCTAATGGACATTCTTTATGCTCATCAACTTCTACACGCGCACCCGATTGCAAATCATCAATTGATTGCTTCGACAATGCTCCATAATTCTTAAACGTTGCAACTCTAAAATACACACTGCCATCTACTTCATATGCAGCACCTTTATCAATCAGTCCTTGCACAAAAGCAATGATTTGAGGAATGACTTCTGTCACACGTGGTTCGTATTGAGGTTCAAGGCAATTGAGTTGTTTCATATCTCTATGAAAACCTTGGATGTAACGGTGAGTAATTTCGCCGTAACGACCAGCATCACCCAACTCTTTTTCTGCTTTTTTTAAAATTTTATCGTCTATATCGGTAAAATTACGAGCATATGTCACGCTGTATCCAGCAAAACTTAACACTCTATACACCAAATCAAATGTCACATAACAACGCCCATGACCAATGTGCGGATAATCATAAGGAGTAATGCCGCATACGTACATAGACACTTTTTTTAACGTCCCAGATTCAAATTGTTCTTTCTTTTGACTCAATGTATTTGTAAAAACTATCATAAAAACTTCCGTAATATACCTGAAACATCATTTTAAAAAACATACCCAATTTCAAAAAAAAATAGTATCATAAAACAATCTAACAGCAAATACTCATCAGGAAAGTTACAACAAACAATAGACAGACAAATTCAGGAGAACATTGAATGACGCTTGAAAACAAAACAATGGTAGTAACATTAGCATGTATATCTCTCAGCTTCTGCTTGTTTCATACAACAATTTATACACAATCAGATTCTGATGATACAACACACACAGCAACGCAACAATCAGATGAATCTGCACATCCAGACAAAACAACAGATGATAACTTTCCTGCAGAGACAACAACTGATCAACCACTACCAACCACACCACAAGAACAAATATTTCCAACAAATATTAATCTAGAAATGCGTCTCAATATTCATGATGCGCAACGAGTAGTTAAAGAAATTGAGATACAAGGTAACAAAGTTGTTTCTCAAGCTGCTATTTTACATACAATACCTATTAAAATCGGTGATGTATTTAATGTTAACTATACTGCAACAATGATTAAAAACCTATACAAACTAGGTTATTTCCATCAAATCAAGATTTTTGCTGAACCTATCGATGATGATAAAGTAAAATTATATGTCGTGGTAGAAGAAAAACCAAAGCTTAGCAACGTTACTTTTGTTGGTAATAAAGCAATCACGGAAAAAGAGTTGAAAGAACAACTACATGTTGAATCTATCACAACTCTAGCACATGCCGAATTGAAAGCTATTATCACTAAGATCAAAAAACAGTATCACAAAAAAAATTATCACGGCGTTCAAGTCGAAGCTAAAATTACTCCAGATACCGACAATACCGTTTCTGCAGAGTTCACGATCAAAGAAGGAAAAAAATCCTATCTTAATCGAATCTCTTTTAAAGGAAACAAAAACATACCGAGCAAAAAACTCAAACGCATCCTATTCTCACAAGAAGATTGGTTATTTAGCTTTATGAACCACGGTGGGGTTTATAATTCTGAAATGACTGAAGGTGATAAATATATGATCGAAGATATTTATCGTAACAACGGTTTTATCAACGCTAAAGTAACTAACGTTGAAGTTGAGCAAGATCCGGTAACAGGCAACCATCACCTTACCTATAGTATTTATGAAGGCGATCGCTACCGTATTAAAGAAGTGGAAATTGAAGGCAACGACAAAGTTCCAACCGAACGACTCAGAATGGTTATTCCCTTGTATCCTGGTCAGATATATTCATCTGAAAATTTACGCATAGCGCTTGATAACTTACGTATATTATGGGGTGAGTTCGGATATATATTTGCCGATATCGAACCCAACGTATCGACTGATGAAACAGATAAAACAGTTTCGATCCAGTTTAATACTGACGTAAAAGATCAAATATACCTTAATCGAATCACTATTCGTGGAAACAAAAAAACACGTGATAAAGTAATCAGACGTCAACTCTTTGTTGAAGAAGGCGAAATGATTACCAATCAAAAAATGGAAGTATCGAAGGCGTGTGTCGGACTACTTGGTTATTTCGATCCAAAAAGCGGTGTAACATGGAAAACGACTCGTATTAACGATACGCAAGCAGATTTAGATTTGGTACTCAACGAAGTTAAAACAGGAAGCTTCTCCACTAACATTAGCTGGGGTGGTACACCAACAAGAGCACAAACACCTCAAACCGGTATCAACGCAAATATCAGCTTTGGAGATAAAAACTTCTTAGGAACAGGTGTTGCATTAGCAGCCTCTGCAGACATTTCACAACGATATCAAGCATTCCAAGCATCAATTAGCAACCCTTGGTTATTTGATCGCCCAATTCGAGGTTCTCTGGCTGGATACATCAAAGCATCTGAATACAACGATCAAATTAATTTTGCAGAAGAAGCACCTTTTGAACAAGTAATTGGTGGTGCTGCTGGTGTTGGTTATGTTGCAAAACTTCTTGGCAGCGTCATGATTGATGGTAGAGTCACTGTAGAAAACATCTACTATACCGACAAACTCCAAGCTGCAAAAAGATTTAATGCGGGCGATCGATTTATCGCAGATGTAATTCTGAAAAAATATTTCCAAGACGGAAACCAAATATCCCTGGTAGGATCATTCAGCCAAGATAAACGTAATGGTGTCGTATTTCCTACCAATGGATACCAATGGAACTGGTTTGGACAGTGGTCATTCCCTGGATGGTGTTTACTTCCAAAAAGCCAATCAACTGATTGTTGTACCGTCAGAACACACCCAAGAACTACATTTAACTATATAAAAACAGAACTTGATGCTTCATGGTATACACCACTTATTGGTGAGCATGATCTCGTACTCTGTGTTCATGGAAACATGGGTCTGGTACATAAATTACGCGGCAATGATATACCATGGAAAAACTTGTATCACGTTGGAGGACCAACAACGGTTCGTGGGTACCTGTATGGACAAATCGGGCCAACATGGAAAAACGACTCACTTGGTGCATCGAAAGCATTCTTTGTCAACGTCGAATTCATCGTTCCAATATCAGCAAACTTAAATACTCGTGCCGTCGTGTTTTATGATGGTGGAGCTGGATGGGATACACCATACAAAGATGACTTTTGTGCCGCAGCTCGGGCCGTTGGTCTATCTTTTGAAAAAGAATTTACAAACAACAATTTCTTCTATAGACATACTGTTGGGGTTGGAGTTCGATTGAAATCTCCAAGTCCATTACAAGTTGATTTCGGTATTAAGTTGAACCCAAGCAGATTATTTAGAAAAAATCTGACAGAGTTACACTTTAGTATGGAAAACTCATTCTAACGACTTATATGAACAAGCAGGAGCTGTATGACCAATAAACAGTTATTTTTCCTTGCAGCACTCATTAACATTGCGATGATGTTTCTGCTTGTTCATAAACAAAATAGGATCATCAACAAACTCTACAACTTACAACAACTGCAAGAGCAAAAAGATGATCTGCTGGAACGAAAAAAAGAGTTAAGCCTCACGGCTCACAAACTCACGCAACTATCGACCATTCAAAGTTATGCTAAAACAGAGCTCAACATGCAACCCATGGTTCTTAAAGATGCTCTTACCATTCCTGCTGCAACTCCAAAGGAAACATAATGGAATCATTGCACAATAATTTTATTCGTTCACTGTTTGTGCTCATTATATGCTCTATCATCTACGGAGTTATTGCTTTCAATCTGTATCTGATTCAAATTCAACAAAATAATTTCTTTAAAAACTTGGGTGAGAAACAGTACAATGTCACCATGCAAACATTCCCTCCTCGTGCCTACATTTATGATCGCAATCACAATCCAGTAGCAATCAACAAAGATAGTTTTGCGGCATTTATTCTACCAAAAACACTTATCAACAAAGATGAAACTCTCGATTTCTTACAAAAACATTTTCCGCAATCACACCAACGATTTGGTGAAAATCAACAAAAAAGCTTTATGTTTATCAAACGAAATCTCTGCCCACAGGAAATAGATCTGATCAAAAACTCAAACATCATCGATTTGCATCTACTCAAAGAATCTAGTCGTTTCTATCCCTACGAAAGCATGGGACCAATACTTGGTATTACCGATATTGATAACCATGGACAGTTCGGGCTTGAGTTACAGTACAATCAAAAACTGCAAGGAACACCAACGACCTTTAAACTCAAAAAAGATGCTAAGTCGCATCATTTCTATTTCTCAAAGGAAATGACGGAACAAGGAGTTGATGGTGAACCTCTTACGCTTACCATAGATGCAGTGCTACAGCATAAGTTTCAAACAATTTTAGATGAAGCAGTCGAAAACTATGGAGCGGCAGAAGCCGGTGCCTTAGCAATTGATCCTGTTACTGGCGAGCTTCTGGCTATCGTTTCATATCCACACTTCAACCCAAACGATACCAAACAACTCAACATGGAAACTACAAAATGCAGGCCCGTGAGCAATTGCTTTGAAAGTGGATCAGTACTGAAAGTTTTTGCAGCCGTTGCTGCTTTACAAGAAGGCGTTACAACGCTTGATGAAGAAATTGACTGTGAAAACACTAAAGAAACGCATATCGATCATTTACGCGTAAGAACCGTTATTCCGGGTGGAAAAATTCCATTTATTGAAGTGATGCAGCATTCAAACAACATCGGTATCGTGAAAGTCATGAAACGAATTGGCACCGATCTGTATGATTATTACACGCTGCTTGGATTTGGAAAAATTACAGGACTACATTTCCCTGGAGAGCAAAAAGGATTCGTGAATCATCCGTCTAACTGGTCGGCATACTCAATCCAATCTTTATCATACGGTTATGAAATCACGACATCTCTACTGCACCTTGCACGGGCATATTCCCTTCTGGTCAATGGTGGTTATTTAGTCACGCCTAAGCTGCTCAAAGATGGACTCATAGAATCAACTGGTCCATTGATCTCCCAAAAAACTCTCAGCGATATGAAACAGATGTTACAATCGGTCGTTGAAATTGGCTGTGGTAGAAAAGCCTTCATCCCTGGATATACTATTTATGGCAAAACAGGTACCGCTGAAATATTAGAAAATGGTAAATATAGCGAACATCGACGTCTTTATACCTTCCTTGGCGCCATCGAAAAAGATTCCTATTTACGCGTGATTGTCTGTTACGTTAAAGATTCCAAAAAAGCTACCTATGCCTCAATGGTCACAGCACCTTTATTTAAAAAACTTGCAGAATCTATGGTCTTACATGAGCATTTCGCTCAATAATCCACCTCACTAGCAAAAAATCCCCTTTCATATATATTTACAATATAATCATATTAGGGTATGGGGTTTTACGTTTCATGAATATTTATAAATTAATTATCTGCCTTTTGGGCACTGCCTCATTGCATGCAGCATTGCGTAATGCCACTCCGCAAAACTCTGCAATATCTGCTCAAGTATCCAGTCCTGATTTAAGAAAGATACATCAAGCTGTAATAACTAATCGTATCGATCAATTATCACCAGAAGAAATACAACTGATTCCTAGATATAGATGGAATCAGTCGAGAAGCAAGAAAAATACCATAGCACACGCTATAAAAAATGGTATTGCGTTAAAAACTCTGTTGAAATTTTTTCCAGAAATTTTAACTATTGCTAATGCACAAGGAATAACACCGTTATCCGTATACACAAGCAACCCTGATGCAAGTTGCTTACAGGTAGCCTTAGAGCATTTACAACGAACAAAAACACCTCAAGAACTATTTCAAATCGTTAATACAACAAGGATGTCTAAAGGGGCATGCTTAATTACCCAGGCTGCTATCCAAAGACAATGGCCTCACATAGCCCTGCTCAGAGCGTATGGTGCACAAAAACCCACACAAGAAAATGAAAAATGTATTTTAAACAATTGGCGCGCATGCGTTATAGACTATTTAATTAGAACCTCAACATGTCCAGATGAGATTAATGTTGATAATTGTCAAAGACAGTATCAAGCATCTCTAAACCAAAGTCCATTCAACGACCTTGATACCTTTGAACAACGACCTGCAGACGAACAAAGGGCCTTTCTAAAAGCATTAACCGTGAGAGCTCTCATGAATCATAATGTTTATGTAAAAAACCGAATACAAAATCAGTGATTTCACTGATCAAAATCTATGGTCTTACATGAACATTTTGCAAAATAACCTCTTGTTATAGCAAAAAATTCACGTTCATATATATTAAAAATATAATCATATTAGGGTATGGGGATTTACGTTTCATGAACATTTATAAATTAATTATCTGCCTTTTAGGCGCTGTCTCATTGCAGGCCGCATCTAATAGTCAAGCACTATCAAGAAATCAACCGCAACAAATAGCGAGAGCACCTATCGCTCAAACATTTAACCATAACAACTCTGTCTTGACAAAACAACTCCAACTACCTCCTGCAATGTCCAGTCGAATCTATGCTGCTGTAATAAATGGCACAATCGAAGATTTAACAGAGGGAGAAAGAGCACTCATCAAACATTACAGATACCAGCCCGATGACGTCCTTCAAGGAAATCGCTCTATAGCTCACCTAGCAAAAACACCCGAGCAAGTTACAACAATATTAAAATATGCTCCCGATATACTCAGCGCAACCTGTAACCACGAAGAAACTCCTCTTCACTGTTATGCCAAAATATCAAATAGCCGTTTATTAATAATCGCCTTAGATCATTTACAACAAAGACTATCGCCTCAAGCATTTGCTCAACTGATCAACACAAAGAACAAAGCTGGTGAAAGCCCCTTCTTTGTCGCTGCATCTAATGATAAATGGAGCTACCTACCAACTCTTTTAGCATATGGCGCAATACCACAAACTGAAAATCTTAAAACAACCTTAGAACAACACTGGAAAAAAAGAGACGAACATGCCCGTAAGCGATTTGAACAAAAAAAAACACCTGTATTTTTGCCGCATCTAACCTATGAATATGCAAAAAAACAATATGATAACTGCCTAGCTCAACACAAAGCAAATCTGACAGATGATGAACCTTTTGATATTTCTGAAACATCAATCAGCACCGATGATTCTATCTTTCAGCCATCAGATAGATCAACCTCTCTAAGTGATAGATCAGCCTCTTTATCTGACAGATCAACAACTCTAAGTGATGATGCGATTCAATGCACAACGCCAACCAACAACCAAGACCCGTTCCGATTTTCTGCTGAGACAATTGAAACTTTCGATCAATTGCCTCGAGCAATTCAAATACAACATCTACAAGGTTTATTACAACGCATTAAAGCCTAACTAGCTTATTTGTGCCCTTAAACACAAATATTTTGTTCGCGACAAGCTTTAAGGATTTTCTGATGAAAATCAGCATGATCCTGCACAGCAGACACCGATAATATTGATTCAACAGTATCACTTGGTTGGTATTTTGACTCTTGGCGTAATAAATTCCACAATTTTTGCACAACCACACCATGCTCGCTTGAGATCCTAACCGGTGCTTGCAAAGCAGATGGACCATTGATTGCAATCGAAAAACAGTCTTTACCTTGCTGATATAAGCATACCCCTTTTGTCCCCGTGCTAACTGCCTGCGGAAACCAATTAGACTTTGGAATTATCATAAACTGACGGACTGTTGATTGCTTGGTAATCAATTGATCACACATAAATATTTGCACATCATGCATATCTTCCACCGCAAAAAATGCTTGCCCAATAAAATCTGTCATAGAAAATTCTGAAGCATTAATTTTGCCGACCCAAATCACCCCATCACCAGGCAACATAGAAATAAACTGCGGAATACGCTTTTGTAAGGTTAACGCACCACGATACTGCTTGGTGTACCATAACACCCCCGCCTTGTTATCACTCACCACGCCTTGAGCAGAATCATGAATGATGCAATCAACATACTGCCTGTCAATGGGAACAAAGAAACTCTGATTTGGTTTACGCACCAAAGGAATATTTTCAATTTTTGCTAAATCACAAGAAGAAGACGTACACTCCTGATACACCATCACCGATTGCGCAACTTTTTTAATGTTTTTACGACCGACACTATACTTACAAAAATCATTAAATTTTTGCATAACATACCACTGCAATCCATCTGCAGATATATCTGACGGCTCTAAATAAAAAGTTGCATCATACGGTGGTAGCTTTAATCCTGCCGGTAAACCAAAAACATAAACAGGAGCATCGGTTAAGCACGTTGCAATCACCGGATAGTTTAACAACAAATCTTTCCCTGATTTTTTATAGGGTTCGATTAAATGCATCCCTGAACTATAACATGAACTATACACAAAGATATTGGTTCTCAACTGAGTATTCAAGAAGATTAAAAGTTGCTGAAATTGCTCAATGGTCATCCCAGCAAGCAGCTCTGTATTGTGCGTTTTATCAATGTGATTGCCATGACCGGTCAAATATATTGTCCAACTATCTTGACGCTGCAACAATGATGACAAACAAGATACTAAGCTCATTGACAACAACCGCTCATGCCGCTCCAGTAATTTAGATATTTCTACTTTCTGTGCCGACGTAACATGAAACCCTTGATCGCGACCTTGAGGCACCAACAACAAATATCCAGCATCCAGTCGATACGCAGTCCACGAGTGCATCAAACGCTCCAGTTGCGCACAAAAGAAATCAAAAAGAACCGCTTTATAATTGTCAGAACTCAAACGAGCCAGGATCGGATATGTTTTTTGATACCATGCATCATTAAAAAATGAATTTATAACCTTTAGATCGGTTTTGGTTTTTATCTTTTGGTTTATTTCTTCAACCAATGATTTAACTTCATAACTTGCCGTATTCGGTTGCACGCAAGCAATATTGAAACGATCACGACGCATGAGCATATGATTCCACACCTCAGAGGCCACCAAAATAGTCGAAGAGCCTTTTTGCAGCAATGCAGTCAACAACTGATGTGCAACATTCATCCCAGCAATATCAGTTAACTGTTCATTTTCGATATCCTGAAAGATTAATAAACAGCGCTGTTGACCGTGCACCATAGCAAAGAAAAACAACAGAGACACACAACATAAAATTTTAATTAGCTTCACCACAACTCCTTCAAATTAAATCCGTACAGCATCATACCTACGAGTTCAATCATTTTTCAAATAAAAAATAAGCTACCACGTTTCATGGTAGCTTAAGTATATTTATAAACTCAAAAAGGAGTTGGGATTACATTACGCCGCTAGTGAACCTACAGTTTCAGGCTCTGGCATATTGCACAAGCAGTACACATCTTTACCAGATACCGTTCCATCGCGTATCAACATCTCCGCCAAAGCCACTAAATTTTCTTTGTGTTGCAATAAAATAGATTCAGTCTCAATACGACACTCGTTGATGATTTTCGCAACCTCTTGGTGTAATTTTGTTGCAATTTGGTCAGGAAGATGGAATTGATTGTTGATAAAATCGCTAAAGCTAATATCTTTAAACTCTGCGCTCATACCGTAACGCATTACCATATCTGTTGCAACTGTACGAGCCTTATCAATATCACTTGATGCTCCCGCGCCACGAATACCAAACATCATTTCTTCGGCAACACTACCACCCAACATTACAACAATAGATGCACGCATCTCTTTTTCTATGTAACTATGTCGCTCTTGCACATCACGGGAGAAGGTTAAACCCAAAGCTCCACCGCGAGGTGTAATGGTAACTTTAAATAATGGTCGCGCATCTTTTTGATACACGGTACATAGTGCGTGCCCAGCTTCATGAATAGCTGTAGTCCAATACTCTTCTTTAGTAATTTCCATACCCTTAGTCTCACGACCCAACCACATGTAATCACGTGCTTGATCAATATGAGCCATGGTAACACAAGGCGCATTTTCACGAAGTGCCAAAATAGCTGCTTCATTAACCAGCTTTGCCAGCTCTGCACCAGAAAGACCTGCTGTTCCCAACGCTATTTTATACACGTCAATATCTTTTGATGTTTTCACATTTTTCAAATGTACCCTTAAGATCTTACAACGATCTTGTACGTATGGTGAGTGCACTTCAATGTGACGATCAAAACGACCAGGTCTTAGTAAAGCTTCATCTAAAACGTCAGCTCTATTGGTTGCACCGATCACAATAATTGGATTCTCAGATTGCTCAAACCCATCCATTTCAGCCAGTAGCTGATTCAACGTTTGAGTTAACTCTGTATCTGCACCAAAGCTATGTGCGCCACGCTTACGCCCAATCGAATCAATTTCATCAATGAAAATAATACACGGAGCTAAATCACGCGCAATTGCAAACAAGCTTCGTACACGAGCCGCACCAATACCTACAATAGCTTCCAGAAACTCTGAAGCCGTAACGTACAAGAACGGACATCCTGCCTCACCTGCTAAGGCGCGAGCAATAAGTGTTTTACCATTTCCAGGAGCACCACTCAGGAGCACGCCCTTAGGAACCTTCGCTCCCATTGCTTTAAATCGAGGTTGATCTCTCAAGAATATTAAAATATCTGTTAAGTCTTCTTTGACTGTTTCAAGGCCGGCTACATCAGAGAACAATGTCGAAATCTCTCCCGGACGATAAACACGAACCCCAGACTGAGAAAACTTTGCAAGTCCTTCCAGGTGACCACTCTCTGAACCTTCTTCATCATCATCTTCTAAATTACATGCAGAACTTAGTATCGCTTCTCGATTCCAGTATGCAAGCGCTAAAGCCGCCATGCTCACCGGATATAGCACATGTCGATATTCATGCATGCCCGCTCGCATCTCTGCAAATTTTTCAGGATACAAGCTCGCGCTCACAGCTCCCGCAACAATTGCAGTACAGACAGCAGGATGTTTTTTCCATAATTCTTCAAAAAATTGACGTGACATAGTTAGAAAAGGAACATGAACTTTATACTCACCTTTGATTTTTGAAGAATCTTTTTTCTTTTGCCCAATTAAGACCGCTTCGGACATACCGAACAGGAACATACCTAAGACCAAGAAACGAAGATTTTTGATCATAAAAAGACTTTCTTTGTAAGGTTTTTAATACGGTCTCTGCTTATATAAAAATACCATAAAAACGATATCTACACAAATAAAAATAAGCCCTGCTAGTCACCCTTCCGGAACTAAATAAAATAGCTTTTATATTTAAAATCAAATTGATTTTTAAATTTCTCAATCATAAAGTTATGTGATATGGTACCTAACAGAATATACCGGCAGCTTTGATTTGAAAAAACATTATGTAAGGAAATGTGAATGAAATTCAAACTCTATACGATTTTATCAATAACTTTGGGGTGCACCGCAATATACCCTCTCAGTGATTATACCAATCAAACAAATATGTTTGTTCGGCCCATATTCGATTCAATCAGCATAGAGCAAGCTGGATGGCACAATATTCTGTATCACAAACAAAAACGTGGTTTTGCCGCTCAAGTAACAGCTATTTACGAGCAAACCTATGAAAACCTCAAAACTCCTGCATACTTCCTGTTCGACTATAAAAACAAGCTTAATATCTCAGCTGGTACCAGTTCAACATTTGCAGTTACTGGGCCCGGAGCCTTTAGATCGGTAGTCAACCCAAGCGAAGGACAGATCAACGTAGAGTCTCTGACTCGAGATGTTTTAGGACAAACAGTTGGTATCAACACAGGTAAAGATTTCTTCTTTTCACTGCGTCCTGCGCAGCGTCAAGCATGTGCCATGATTGAAGTGAGTCAAGACCTCAAAAGCCTATTTAGTTGGTGGATTTTTGAAAACTGGTTTATTAATTTCGCAGCTCCTATCACTTGGATCGAGAACAACATAGGTGCCAACGGTGATTCCCAAGCTCTTGCCGCTTTCAACCAAAGATCATATGACCATGTCCGATTTACTGGCCAAAATTTAACATCAATCCGTCTCACCCAAGGTGCACTATCACTAGGTACCCGCTATATGTCTGAAAATGATATTCAAGTTATTACCACAACAGGCGTCATCGTACCGTTTGTAGAACAACCAAACAACTTGTATGTTTTCACTCCTACACAAGGGTTTGATGCTCACTGGGGCTTTGATACCCAAGTTCATTTTCAATTCCCTCTCGTGCAAAAAACACCCGACAGCCCTTCTCGAATTCTAATGTTTATCGACATTCATAACAACTTCCTTGCTCGTAACTATCAATACAGAACATATGACATATGGGATAAACCATTTTCTCGCTACCTCAAGCTACTTGATCGCAAAACTAATAAACTAGTACCCGCTATGAACGTAACAACACTTAGATCGCGTATCGAGCCCTACAACATTGTTAATTTCATGACTGGCCTACGGTTTGCATACGATGATAACTTCATCGATATGGGCTTTGAGCTTTGGGCACACGCTACCGAAAGAATCACGCCCCAGCCTCAACCTGGCCACAATGATGAATATTTTGAAAATGGTCGCTATGGTATCGCCTTTATCAATACCGATGGTGTTCTTGCACAAATCAATCCAACTACCGGCGCGGTTGAACCTCTCACGGCAGGAGTTCAAGGGCAAACCGCAAGCAACAGTACCATCAACTTTATATCAGCTCCCGATGGAGAAGTAACCAATACATCAAGCAGTCCAGGACCAGCTCTTTTTCAACCAATCAATCAATATCTAACACTCAATGATCTTGATTTTGAATCTTGTGCATCACGCAGCACCATCACCTATAAAGCTTTTTTAAGCGCTACAATTGGCGATCGCGGTAAACACCGTAACTATTTTGCAAACTTTGGAGCGTTCATCGAAGCAGCTCAAAATAACGCGGCTCTTTGCTTCTGGGGAGCGTGGCTTAAAGGTGGTTTTACTTTTTAAAAAGCCTTATTAACACACATCACCTAATGGTATCATCAAAGATTCTGACTCCCAAAGCAGGCTCATGAAAATTTACATGATCAGCTTCCGCATGCCAACACCGATCAACACATCCTCGCATCAAACATTAAGGAATGTGCTAAAAAAAACTATACTACCTAGCATTTCCCCTTGCCCTCAATAAACCCAATACATCAACTAAACATTAAAGATTTACGCAAGCACCTTCCCTATAAGAAATAAAAAATGTGACTTTTTTGTAACTATATGATTAAATATTAATAACTTTTATAAACACGTAGGGGGAAAAACGTGATTCTTATAACATTATTACTACTATCTTGTAGCTATTTCATCCAAAGCAGCGAAAACCAAGTTCAACCGCCTTTACGCGAAAGAAAAAATTTAACTCACTATTTCGCACAAGTAAGTATTAATATGAAACATTTTCTTTTGTTTCTCATAACTTCATCAACTATTATAATTCATAGCGCTGATCAACAATTCTCTCCACCACCGCCAATAAAAACAATACTCCGCACGTACTTGAGACCTCAACCCGTGACATCAATAACTCAACGTGAACCATCTCCTGAAGAACTGCAATCATCAGGTAGTCTTTCACCAGCAACCAGACGCAGCATCTCTTTTAGTTTAAACACAAGCCCTATCGAACCTTCTGACTTAACCAGCAACCCTATCAAAGACGACCAGCTTTTTCTACAGGCAATCCAACCTATAACTACAATAGAAACGATTAGCGAACAAGAATCAACAAAGCGTAAAGAACTTCAAGCTCAAGATATTCGTATCAGATCTCAAGCAATAAAATCTTTTCTCAATGCAGCTCAAGCATCATATCTTCGCCAAGTTATGCAAGATACAAGGCCCTCAGAAAAATAAGATTTTACCAACAACGACTTCGCAAGGGGAAATATTGGAAAAAAATGCTACCTAGCATTTCCCCTTGCCCTCAATGAACCCCATGCATCAACTGAACATTAAAGATTTACGCAAGCACCTTCCCTATAAGAAATAAAAAATGTGACTTTTTTGTAACTATATGATTAAATATTAATAACTTTTATAAACACGTAGGGGGAAAAAACGTGATTCTTATAACATTATTACTACTATCTTGTAGCTATTTCATCCAAAGCAGCGAAAACCAAGTTCAACCGCCTTTACGCGAAAGAAGAAATTTTAACACTCTATTTCGTACAGATAAAGAGAACAGCGCTCGTCACATAGCAAAATTCACATCAGATGCAAATATCGCACAACAAGAAAATACTGACCCCACAACTGTTGACCAATTAATTCCAAAAAGCAAAACAAATACAACCAGACCTACATCAGCTCATCGTAGCTATTCACCTGCAATTATGCCACGCTGCCTGCTTTTTACCGACGATGTAACATTGAGCCGTAATCCAAAGACTCATGCTGCAACAATACAACAACCAGAAGCATCAACGCTTCTAACAGTTGCAATGCCTGACAAATGCCAACTTCCACTGCCTTTAAATGCTGCCTGCCCTATTGCTCCAAAAAACAGCAGAACCATCTCTGTGCTGCGCAGCTACTCACCAACAATCATGCCAAGCTCCGTAGCAACAACATTTCATGCATCATCAGAAACTCAATTGCCAATATTTCATAGTAAACCAACGCGCTTTGTAATAATAAACTTTTCAGATAAACCGTCTTCTGTTCCTACGCAAAAGACAACCTGTACGCCAAATGATCTCCAACAAGAAAACAACTTTTTAAAGCGCACACTCATCGCTGCAGCAGTTGCTCACCATGGTGATAAAAAAGCATTACTAGAATCAGAAGAGCTGCAAGCAAGAAAAAATTTATTTGCTTTGTTTTTGGCACATAAAAGACACGCTGCACGTCAATCATCGATGACAAATGCATATAGTTCAAGATATACTGATAATTCAAAATTTAAATTTTAAAAAAATTGTTATCAGTATGCATAAAACATGCATACTGATAACCAAGCAATAACCATCCAACAAAACAAAAAGGATTCTAATGAAACATTCGCTCATTTTACTTATCTCGATCTTTCACATAACCATTCATAGCTCTACAGATAGAAGATTGAGTGAAGGACAACTAACCAAAAAAACAACTGACACACCTCTCATGTCTCCTGATTATTCTGGCCTTAGTACATCAAATAGTTCTTTTGGCCTATCTTCTGAAAGTCCAAAAACAGAGAATGCCCTACGCGACTTACAAAACAAGCTTGCCATTGTCAAAGCTGCTTTGATCTCACGTGAGATCAAAGATCATAGCTCAAACGCACAAAGAATCGCGTCACAAGAGAAACGAGCTCGACGGGGTTTATTACAGACGTTTGAAAACATGAAAAGAGCTTCTGTACAACGCAAGAACGCACCAACTGGTGTAATTTTGAACAGTTATTTCAAACAGAAACAAGAGCTCTCAAAAAATATTTAAGAAATCTGTATGCACATCGTAGAACAGCCCTGGAAGTATACAACAATCATTTCATTGATGGTACCGCACTCTGCCAAAAAACGGGTGATTTTTCGACACTAGAACAATGCATACAGTGCATCCTAAACCAACCAAAAACCCTTACATAGAATTTGTAAAAAAATAACAGATAAAAAAGCACTAAATTATAATTTTTTTCAACAAAGAAGTTTATTACCAAATAAATAATTAGTATCATATATTATCTTTGTCCTATTTATAACTATCCATAAACATATATAACAAACAATAAAGGAACACTCTTGTTAGTATTTATTTTATTCTTATCATTGCTACACACAAGAACAGACTGCTCACAGGCTCAACAACAATATTCAACTCCTCCACGGTATGTCCCCGCAGTTGGAACCTCACATCAAGTACATCAAACAGCACCAGAAACAAGAAAAGGCTCTCCTTTCGAAGGATCATTTCACTTTGAAGGATCTGCTCTCACAGAATCTCCAAGCCATGTAAGCAGCGACTCCACAACAAGCCCATTCCAAATTTTTGCAGTAGAACAAGCAGCTTTGGAAGAACGAACAAATCTTTTAAGAGCAGAAGTTGCTGCATTAGAATATGCAAAAAAGCAATTAAAAGCTCAAGAAACTCAAATGCTGCAAAACCTAATAGCTTTACTTGTAACTACACATACAGCAGGAAGAACTCTTCTCGCTAACGAAGAAGCATCTGCACGCCAAGAACTAAAACAGAAATCGCTGACTCCTTACGACAGAATCCTCCGACATCGAAGAGATTTTGCTCAAAGTTTACGCGCGACCAATCCTTGCTGCGATGAGTTTGTAACATTTCGCTGCCCAATTACAAATCGTGTTTTTAACTTAGAGACAGGCTATACAGATAGCGATACAGAATAAAACAATACAGAAAACTCTTTCATAGAATTTGTAAAAAAATAACCACTCAACAAAAAAGCGCTGGGACTTAAATCCCAGCGCTTTTTTTATACAAATATAAGATAACTTACATCATACCAGGCATTCCGCCCATACCACCCATAGGAGGCATTGCTTGATCTTTCTTATCTTCTTCAATATCAGCAATCATTGCTTCAGTTGTCAGAAGTAGTCCAGCGATAGATGCAGCATTTTGTAGTGCACAGCGCGTTACTTTTGCAGGGTCAATAATACCAGCTGCAATCATATCAACATACTGGCCACTTTTTGCATCAAAACCGATTGATAGATTGCTATCGCTCAGTACTTTATTGATAATAACTGAACCTTCATGTCCAGCATTTGCAGTGATAATGCGGAGCGGTTCTTCAATTGCACGGCGTACAATCTGTAGTCCCAACTGCTCATCACCTAAAAGTTGTATTTTCATAAGCGCTGCTTGTGCACGAAGTAACGCACAACCACCACCGACAACAATACCTTCTTCAACTGCCGCACGAGTTGCACTTAAAGCATCTTCGATACGATCTTTGATCTCTTTCATTTCAACTTCAGTTGCAGCACCGACTTTGATCACCGCAATTCCACCTGACAATTTTGCCAAGCGTTCTTGCATTTTTTCCATGTCATAATCAGAAGTTGAATTTTCCATCTGCATTTTAATTTGAGCTACACGACCTTTAATAGCCGTTTGCGCTCCAAGACCATCGATGATAGTTGTATCATCTTTTGTGATCACCACTTTTTTAGCTCGACCGAGATCCTGTTCCATCAAAGTTTCAAGGCTCATGCCTTTATCTTCAGATACAACAGCACCACCAGTTACAACTGCAATATCTTCAAGCATCTCTTTACGACGATCACCAAAGCCAGGAGCTTTAACAGCTGCTACTTTAAGTGCGCCACGCATTTTGTTGACCACGAGTGTCGCCAATGCTTCACCTTCGATATCTTCTGCGATGATTAAAAGAGAACGGCCTGTTTTTGCAACATTTTCAAGTGTTGGAACCAACGATTTCATCGTTGCGATTTTTTTGTCATAGAGCAAAATTAATGGATCGCTCATCACGGTTTCCATTTTTTCTGAATCAGTCACAAAATATGGTGACAAGTAACCACGATCGAATTGCATACCTTCAACGACTACGAGCTCGCTTTCAGTGCCTTTTGCTTCTTCAACAGTGATAACACCATCTTGACCAACACGCTCCATAGCATCTGCAATACGCTGACCGATTTCTAGATCATGGTTTGCAGAGATAGTTGCGACTTGCTCAATTTCTTTTTTATTGGTGACTGGCTTTGCCATTGCTTGTAATGCTTTAACGACTTCAGCTACTGCTTTGTCGATCCCACGTTTCAATTCAATTGGATTTGCACCAGCAGTAACGTATTTGTTACCTTCCTGGAAGATTGCTTGAGCAAGAACTGTTGCCGTTGTTGTGCCGTCTCCTGCGATATCTGCAGTTTTGCTTGCAACTTCTTTAACCATCTGAGCGCCCATATTCTCGAGTTTGTCTTTCAACTCGATCTCTTTAGCTACCGTTACACCATCTTTCGTGATGATTGGTGAACCAAATGATTTTTCAATCGTAACATTACGACCTTTGGGCCCAAGAGTCACTTTAACGGTGTTTGCAAGTGCATTGACACCTTCGAGTATTTTAGATCGGGCTTGATTCCCGAACAAAATTCTTTTTGCCATATTCATCTACCTTTTGTTTATTTTTCAACGATTCCAAGAATATCATCTTCTTTTAAAACTAAATACGTGTCGCCAGCCTTAGTACCAGCATATTTTCCGAAGAAAACTGTATCACCAACTTTAACTTGGAGTGGGACTGTATCCCCTTTGTCATTCACTTTGCCTGTACCAGTCGCCATAACGATACCGGTTTGAGCGTCACCTTTTGCTGAATCTGGGATATATAGACCACCAGCTGTTCTGGTATCTTCTTCAATGCGTTTGATCCACACATTGTTACCTAATGGACGAAAACTTTGAAACATATACATACCCTTTGCATATAAAAAATGTTTTGAGAGTTTTCACAAATAAACATAATCTTTACAAAAGAAAACTAAAGCTTGCTAGCTTCGCTTTCTTTGTTTTTATCAACAAATTCTTTCATTTTTTCCGGAGTCGGTTGATACAGATCAAAAACGTTGCCTCCTGGATCTTTCACGCCGATCATCACACCATGAGGAGCAACAACTGGTTCATTTACAAATGTAATACCTTCTTGTTGTTTTTTTGCATGGAATTGGATTAAATCATCCATTATTTCAAATACCACACCGGTACGAACATTGTCTTGAGGTTGATCAGTAGGACAAAGCCCAACTTTGACACACCCTAGATCAAATTCTGCCCAACGATTTGGCAAATGAAAATTCAACTTTAATCCAAGCGCTTGATAGAACTCAACTGCTTTTACCAGGTCTGGTTGCATTAAAATTACCATGCCCAATTTGATCGGACCATGTTCCATAAAAAATCCCTTTGTGTTGTGATAGAAATATTTGGAAAAACGTCTTAAAAAATTAAGATTTAATCCTCTTTAGTATACCAAAAAAAGCCTAACTTTAAAACGACGAAATTCATCCCGGCCTCATCATTTTTTCAACCCAGCCCATCACCGATACTCTTTCTATTTCACAAACCCAGCAAATCTTTTAAAAACTTGAACTAGTCCACGCATTGCTCATGGCAAAGGTCAGTTTTTTCGTCAGAATTTTTTGTGCCAAACCATTAATCATGAAATGACGCTCAGGTGAAAAATAACGGTCCATATCGCGACGACCATCCAACAGATGCTCCATGCTGTAGTGACCGAGTGCTGCCGCAATGGGTAACCCTGTCGCTCCAGATGCATAATAAATGTGGGGATACTTTACGTCAGGACCTGCAATAGGCGCAATGTCTTTGGATATTCCAATCAGCCCCGACCATTGATATTCAAACTGCACACTTGCCAGCTGAGGGAAAGCATCATAAAAATAGTTGGTCAGTTTACGGGTGATACGACCATACCCATCGAGCTCACTATTCCAATAGGTCGAGAATAAATCACCTCCACCCAAGACCAATCGACGATCAGTGGTCAGGCGAAAATAGTTATAAATCAGGTGAGTATCCCAGGCCATCATCTTTTTGTCGGGGTATATGAGCTCTATCTGACGGTCAGTGAGTGGTTCAGATGCTACGATAAAGCTTTGAACATGGTATACCTGATCCCCCACGACGCTCAGTTCTGGTAAAAAATGATCAACACAGACTACGATTTGCTCTGCAGTGATCTTGGCGTAAGGAGTTGTTAGAACATGATCATCAATGCTGGTCACCTCGGTCTGCTCAAAGATAAACACTCCCTGCGCTACCAGATGCTTTTTTAATGCTTGGCAATACTCATACCCATTAACGCCAAAGCTGCCTTCATACGATACTCCACCAAAATATCTGTTCGAATTAACGATCGACCTGATCTGTTGTTGCTCATATAGCTCTGCGCGATATCCAGCCTTTGCTAAATTTTCATACTCCAAACGAATGGTTGGCATATCTTTTTTGCTTGTGGCAATGAGCAACCCATTCTGATCAACATAACCACAATCAAAATTATATGTTCTTATATTATGTTCGATACTTTGCACGCCACGGCCAATCATGTCCCAAATGCTGACCGCCGAAGCGTAATCATGGCGCTTAATAAAATCTGTAAACGACAGCTCTGCGTTTGGTGTGATAAATCCTGCACTTTTTCCTGTTGCCCCAGCACCACACTGCGTTTTTTCAAACAAGGCAACTTTTTTGCCACGATCGGCAAATGCTTGCGCCGCAGACAGTCCTGCCATCCCACCACCGACAATTGCCACATCGATCTGCATATCCGCAACACACTGTATTAATTTTTGAGATTGCACCGACCAATAGATCTGATCCTTAGGAGCTTTTAATGAATGGTTCACATCCTACCCTTTTTTCCTTTTTTTCATGACACTGACCTGCTTACCATACCAAACCATACAAGCTTTACAATCCACACAAACTATACTACGGTAACAACAAAGTTATTACGCTCGTGCAAAAAAGGACCGTGTATGTTGATGCTTCTTTATACGATAAAAGTTGGACTATTTGCAGGTATTGTTATGAGCCTGGTTGGCATGGCATTTGGCATGCTCGGGTTTACTAACATTGACCTCACTACCTATGTTGGATGCTTCATTTCTGGTCAATCTAAAGGTCGAGCTCCTTTTATTGCAGGAACATTGTTTCATCTGTTTGCATCTGCATTTTTTGGTATGATGTATGCCTGGATTATATTTTACGCAGCAACTGAGCATCAAATCTACATTAAACCAACACTGTTTTACGGTATTACCCTCGGCTTAATTCACACGCTTGTTTCTGGCTCTTTTTTAGTAGTTCTTGATAAAATCAATCCATGCGTGATCAGCAAAAAAGTACCGTGCATGGGCTTTGCAACATCTGCATACGGTACACATGCGGTGATCGTATACACCATTATCCATCTGGTGTATGTAACGATTGTGGTCAAGTTACTAGCTTAGTAAGATTTATATCTCTTTCTGCCGTTCATCATAGTCACAATATTGAAATACATGTGTATAGGTCTTTGCTTGCTCATTCCATTGAATTAGAGTTTCTTTTGGAATGACTCTACGAATTACGACCTTATAATCTTTGATCCATGTTTCATAAGGAATAAAACCTTTTGCTTTTTTGTCATAATATATCGTCAGGTTTTTGCATTTGTAAAATGGATAAGATGGGCTAAATTCAAATATTATGTTGCCATCTTTATCATTATAAAACCAACTATTATATCTTGGATCAACTCCTAATCCATTGTTACACATGAAATAATACGTTGGTATTACATCAGTATCTTCTATATTCCCATCAAAATACTGACAACTTTCAAAACCTGGACTTTTTCGCTTCTCTGTATCAAAAAATAATTCATTGTTTAATAATGATTCAAAATTATTAAAGCCAAATCCACCATAAAATGTGGTTGATTCTGTATACCCAAATAATATATTGATATTTAAATCTTCATTTATAAAATACACTTTACTTTGAGCACAACATGTATCGCAACACTCTCCAATTGGATCTGGAACAACGAGTATATATTCATTATCCGAAAGCATAAATTTCATAGTATTTATCATTTTACCTCAAATCCAATTACGTATTGAATTCCAATCGAGCATAAAGATCATGAAAACCTTTAACCCACTCCTGGGCAACATCGCGTGGAATAATTGTTTTATACAAAATCTTATACTGAGGCAACCAATCATCATAAGAAATATTTACATCATCAGATGGAGCATCTTTAAAAAACCAAGGATAAGCATTACTCACTTGCATCACAATCTGACCATGCTCATCGTTATACAACCAAGTCATACAACTATCAAAACCAGACCCTTTATTCTCAAAAAAAGACAATTCCATGCCTGGCCACTTCCAAGTGGACAAAGGACTGCCTGCATCTTCTGCTAATGCAATTTTTTGCCAATGTTGATGCCATAATAACCCTATATCTACATTTTTCCCCAATGTAGATGGTATATATCGCTGCAAATTCAAGCAACCCTCTACACGCTCTGCAATATAATACAAATCATAACCCACACCGCTCTTATCTAAACACTTTAACTCATCGCCACTATGTAAATGCACAGATAAATAGGCGTTATATAAGTTAATAAAACTATTATCTTCAACCTCTGTAAGAACTTGCAAGTCAACATTTTGATCAATGTTTAACACTAAAAGAGTATTCATCTTTTTCCCGTTTTTCTATTCTTAACAATTCCAGCTTCATACAAAGCATCTTGCACCTCACCTCTCAAATCATCCCAAAAGTCTATATGCCCATGATATTCTCCTGGGCGTTGTTCATCAAAAATAACATAATAATCTTCTTCTACACCGATCCTTCTCTCGTATCCTTGATTACCTTTTTCTTTAAATAAAATTGAATCATTCAAAGATTTTTGACCATCCCTCGGTCCCGGCGACTTACCACCCTGATGTCCTCCAGAGCTATTTTTATGATGATAGCCTACACCCGTATATTTCATAGGCTTGCCCCTAGAATTCAATTTTGGGGCATCTTTCACAACTTTCGCTGCTTTTGCTGCCTTTGCAGCTTCCATCTCATCTAGTTTTTTCTTAGCTTTATCGCCAATGTATCCAAGCAATCCCCTCTTAGCATTTTTGTTATTCTGGTTGGGATCTTTATCATCAGGACCACCGCCGCCGCCTTTACCCTTCCCAGACTTATCCTTTTCTCTTTGCTGTTGTTCCTGTTTTTTGAGCTTTTGTTTTACTTCATAATTAAAATAATCACGAAGAGCTGTCTTATCTTGTCTGGAAAGCGTTGCTAAATCTTCTACAACGGCTGCGGTATAATTGTCATATAAATCCTTAGTAAATTTAATTACTTTGTCATCTTGCACGGCGAGTCGATCAGTGCTACCAGAAACACTTGTAGAAATATCGAGCAATCGTTGTCCGTTCCCATAACAATAATGGAGGCTTGGATCAACGAGCGGACCATCTATGATAGGATTATTACCAGATTCACTTTCTTTATATTTACCATTTTGAAACAATATCTCATTTGCCTCTACTGCTTGACGTGCCTCAATTGCATCTTTGCGAAGTTGGTTATATTGTGCTTTGGCTTGGATATATGCATCATATTCCGCTTGAGTCATATGCTTCGTGTCTACATCTCTTTGAACAACAACAGGATCTCTAAATCCTGGTATAGAAACGGAAACATAACATCCTATCAGAACAGTACCTACCACAACAGGAGCTAAGGGAGCTGTTACCGCTATTGCTCCGGCTGTCCCTGCACACTCAGCGACTCCTACCATTGCAGCACCAGTCATATATGCTGTCGCCGTCAGTGCACCGACAATAACATTTTTAGCGTCAGTGCCTTGAGAATTCTTAGGATCTTTAGGATCCAGTGGCGGCATTGATCCACTCCCACGAGCAGGAGTAACATGCGCCTGAAGATTACTACCGTTAGACGTTGCTTCTTTGAGCATCACAGATCCAGGTGAGGCCTCTGAACTTTTGAATTTTTCTGGAATAAAAACAGGGTGCCCATTGTACTCCCGAGGAACCGAAAACAGATCTTTATTTAATTCATAAAATTCCCGCGTTGGAATAAATACAGTTATTTTATCAGTCTGCTGTGCTACTTTTTGGAATCTATACCTCTGCAGCCTCTCTAATATCTTGTCATCATAGTCAAGAGGCTTTAAGTCCTCTTCCGGCTTAACATCTCTTCTAGTAAATGTCAGCCCACGACCAGGGTTTTCGCTATCAAATTGAACCACCTTTGGCGTCTCATGTTTATGCGATAACTCTTCAGATGTTAATTTTTTGACTAAGTTGGCATATTTCAATTTTTCAGGAGCTTGCCAATAAGTTTGCACAAAACCTTCAATCAATTCTGCTTTTGTTGTTACAGCAACTAAGAGCGATCGCTGAGCATCCACTACCGCCTTCTTTCTTTGTAATGATTGTTCATATGCCAATTCCGCAGCAGCTAACTTTTCTCTCGCTATAGCGACTTCTCTTGCCGCTTGCTCTTTTGGACTAACATATGACCGAGCTCTTCTGCGCTCCTCCCAATCTCTATTATTCCATTCTTCATCCTCTATTCTTTTTTTCTCTGCTTCCGCTCTACTATCCTCGTAATATCGCTCTCTTCTTTCCTCATAGTCATCATCTACACGTACAGCTGTAGTTGTACTAGCATAACTTACCGAACGAGGCTCTTCGCGTCGAATATCTTCTACAGCTACAGTACGACTTTCTTCCTGTCGAGATTCTCGTGATGAACCACGCTCAATAGTAATTGAACTACTATCAGAAGAACTACTAGATGATGAACCACTCGAAGAACTTGAACTCCTAATTGCTTGAGTCCTCGAGTTGTGCACTACAATCTTTTGACTGGTGATACAAAATGCATGAATTTTTTCAAGCGTGATATCACAAAACTGTGTTGTTTGATGAACATAAGAAATCGATTGAACGGGTGCACGGGAATTGTTACCTAAACGCACCACATCTCCCTGTGCAAGATTTTTTGCGGTACACCATTTTTGTTTGCTTGCTAGATAAAAGCGTTGCTCTGGTGATACAACAATCATTTCATCGTCGATGATAATTTCCATGGAAACATCGTGCATATGATTGCTGATGTATTTAACGCGATCAAGATGCAGCTTGCCGTTTTTGGTAACGCTGTAAATATCATCACCTGGTCGTAATGTCTCAATGTTTTTATATCCATGAGGCGTGTGAACTAAAGTGCCTTGGGTAAATCCTGCAAATATCGATTGTGAAATAAGAAGTAGTAGTGATACGTAAGCATGTTTATGCATAATGAAACTCTTTGTTAGGGGATAGTTTTTGGTAGTAGTAAATATTTATGTATTGTAAGGTTTTTTAACCAACATTAACTGTTAGAAAACGGACTAATACAAATACATTGAGTACTTTTAGTTTTGCATGTACTGATGAACATATTTTTTTGATCGAAACGAGAATAGTTTCTTTCAGATAATTTTATTGCTGCAACAATACTGTGGTTAGTCAGTAATGTTACATATTTTGTGCTCATAAAAAGCTCCAGATAGTAGTAAGGTAGATCTTTTCTTGGTTACTTCTTACGACTCTGCTTTTTTTGCTTATTTTTGTATACAACTAGTAAATAGTTTTACACAAAAAAGTAAACATCAATTTACAAAATAATTTGCATAAATTATAAATTATTTTCTATCATGCAAACAAGCAGTATCATTTTTGAAAGGTGTGTTTTGTATGCAAAAAGCTCATTGGATCTTGAAATCTCCACAGGTACTCGCAGTACCTATACTTATGACCAAAGTAATTCAAAACATATGTTATCTCTACGAATTGTCTAATTTTCATGTTTCTATTTTGATTGGAATTCTTGGAATTATTACACTCACTCTTGGACTATGTAAAAGCAAAAAATTATTATCTACAACTCTCATAATCACCGGCATTTTTTTTCTGATCTATGCATCTTCAATCATTTTGATAGTTCGTTGCAGAATACCTGGCATTTACCTGTTTACAACATTAATTATTACATTAATCATTGGTGGTTATTTATATCTACAACGAACCAAAGGAAAATAACATGAACAAATTATGGCAACAATATATAATTGCCCTAGCAATATTTCTTTTAATACCAAAAACAACGCTCTTTTTTATACAAACTATACAACAAGATGAAACAATATTTGAAAAACAATACAACGACTTTGTCACCAACTACCACAATGCTCATACTGATGATCCTAATGTGGAAGTAAATACCATCCTTGCATGGCGCAAATCAGAACTATACGCTGTAAATCATACAAAATTTCAACGCATTTATCGCACCAACTATTTTATACAACTTATTACTTCGCAAGCTGTATTTCTGACACTTATTTATCTTGGATGCACGATTGCGTCACCAATTATTGCAGCCTCTTATATCATCAGTTCAGGTACTACCTACTACATGCTCTCTCACTGGGCTAGCGGCATAGAACTATGGTATGGAATGATTCTTGAACTCGTCTGCGCATGCATTGCACTCTTTTTCCTACTGAGATTCTTGTATCGTCAATCACGACAATAACCAAAAGCCAATGACTTAACTTATTGTTACATAAAAATAACCAATAATTTTACTCAAAAAACATAGATCAAATTACAAAATAATTTGCATAGATTATAAATTATTTTCTATCATACAACTAATGAGTATCGTTTTTGAAAGGTTGAGTAATGAATGGTTTTTTCTTCAGGTCCATCGTTTTAAGCACAGTGATCAGCTTAAACATTACAACAGCACAAATACCTTTTCAAAAAGAATTACAAACGTTAACTCTTCTAAGTCCTGCTCAAAAAAAAGAATTAACCAACGCTTGGACCACGTTGCATCAAATGTATGAAACGCAAAATAGCGCAACTCCCGCAACCACACTGACCGCTCTACAGGCAAAATCGATTGCTCCACTTTTTTCTACCAACTATTTTCAGTTGCTTGCTAAATATCTATCAAACCCGCAAAACTTTCTCACGACAGCAAGCCCTGAACAAAAAAATTATGCCACGATGCATCTGGCAAAAACAATGGCACGCCTCGCATCTGTTTCTAACATCTCTTTTATCAACAACGCGCCAAAAATAAATTTCTCTGGTGACAATCGTGACTTTGGAGTTATTATAAATATCAAAAACAATACCGATAGCCAATTTTCAATCTATCAAAGTTCACTCGATGGCAAAATCAAAACTCAAATAGGCCAAGTTGTAGCAGGAATCAATCCTGTCAACCTTCACACAGCAGCACTGCAAAACCCCCAACCAAAAAATGCAAAAACTGAACAACCTTCTGCGTACTATTTTGATTTTTACGAACTGAATGCAGAAAACCCAACTTACATTTCCATTCGTATGTACACCGGTCAAGAACTTATCAATTTCTTAGAAACGCTTCCGCGCAAAGATAAAAACAATTTTCAAATGAATGGACTACCGACCGGAAAAGAATATTTAGCACACCAGCAAGATTGCTACATGGTATTAATTCAAAACCCAACAGAAAAAACACAACCTGAGCAAAACATAGATCAACGTATTCAAGCAATCAATATCTCAAAATTATCAGGCCCATACCTATTAAAAATGCAAATCAACCAATCTTCTGTTGAAATCACAACGCCATCCAATAAAGAATCTAAAACCACTGAACTATTTCAACCATCTTTTACCAATGTTTTTATTCCCAACAATCAATATGCATCACTCACCCAGTGCCCGTTTATAATTTTGCCTCATTTTTTATGGACAGTTCCACAAATAAAAACCCTATGGATGCTTAATTATACAACCTACATCGCAGCATTGACTCAATACAAAATGGTTGGTGCCAACAGTTTTGGAAAAGCTTTTTCATATTTCGAGCAATTAGGATTTTTTGACATTACAAATGACTACTGCTTCTTTATCGATCATTACAACATTCTTAAATATGGCTACTTCCTTTATAATGCCCTATGGTTACTATCTTCGGGACTGTATGAAACAGATTTAAATACCTGTTCAGATATTCCACAAATTTACACTGCTCAAAATAGTTTTGGTAAAATTATCGCCAATGGTCAAGATTTTTACGACTTCACATTTTTAACCATTTTTGAACCCGCAAACTCTCAGGCAGCATCTGAAAAGCTACTCGAAACAAAAGGTATTAATGCTCTATATGCACTGCCAGGATACCAACTCTATAGCTCTATAACCAATGCTCTACAAAAAGAGGTCAAACAAGGAATCTTTGGAACTCTGACCAAAATCGAAGATAATGTTTATAAGCTAACCTACAGTAATAAAAAAAATAAGATCTTGAGTTCTCAGTATCTATATCTCGATGCACCAATATCTAATATTCAAATTACATTTGTTAATTTCGAGCAAGAAACCAATTGGACTGGTACCGCCTTACCAAGCAACCTAATTCCTGCACAACCCGGTGAAACGACCCACTTTAAGGTCACTTATGAATATAGCTCAACGAATAATAAACATATCCTACTCACCCAACCAACATCAGCCATTGATAAACAAGAAGTTATTCTTCCGCTCTACTTTTCTCAATACCCTATCCAACAATTCTATATCGACGTATTCCATAAATTCAACACCGCTCCCTATACTCGCTGTTTTATCGCACAAGATGGCATCATTCCAGCACCTTTAGACGACCTAGCTGAACAGGACTGGAAAAATGGTATTTATATGATCCCAACGATTGCAAACAACGATCAAATCACCCCTAGCAACCCAGGAGCCTTAACCCTGGTTTTCTATAAATACGACAAAACCATGATTGGAAAACTCACTATAGATGGTCAATATAACAACACTACCGAAACAGGCATCCGAGAGCCGATAACCGCCTACAACCCTCACTTTACTGATACTAACTGCCTTATAGATTTATACCTTACTACAGGCGTTTTGTTGCGCTATAATCCATAAATATTCCCCTTTAAATACCTACCCAAGCTTTTGCGACTACGCCATATATTTGATAAAATAAAGGTAGAACAGGAGCATTTTTCTGGTCTTTAGGGTGGGATTTTATGAGTATAATAAATAAAAAAATAGGATACCTTGTCAAAAGGAACTATGACTTTAAAGTGAAAGTCAGAGACCTTCTACAAGAGCTCGAATATCTTTATTTTGAATTAAATATTATAAAACAAACCATCCAAGCCATTCAACACAACGACTTGTCATGCTTTGATAGCTCAGTTGGTGATTGGAAGTGCCAAACGAGAACAACCATGATCATAGATATCATCAACAACCATGAATCGTTGCACCAAGAACTATCTGAAGAATTATTAAAAATAGAAAAATTACTTTTCACGAACAGAACGCTATTTCAAGAAGTGCAACAGTTAAGCCACGTACAATTACAAAACCTCACGATACAACTCCAAGAAAAATCTTTAATTGCATACTTAACAGAACGAGTCGACTATCACACACCAGATCATCTCATCTTTTTAAGCTTATGTTATTTAACAACCATCCAAAACAATCAGCTTTCTTTATGCACCAAACACAATATCAGCACAAACAAAATGAAGGCTATAATTAATAGCTCCAAAGTAATCTTATGCCATTTATCAATCCAGTACGAACAAGCAATAGCTAAGAAGCATAGTACAATCCATGAACAATCGTTACTACAGCAAGTTGAAACAAAAGAGATTCAGCATATGACCGCTTTGCTTCCAAGCTTCAAATCTATCTTCAAAAAAATGATACTCACACAACAACCACTGATTATTCGCCAAACATTTTTCTGTAATTGTGGAAAAGTACAATCAATTCAAAATAATTTTTATGCTGTCAAAAATAACAACTTTCAAGAAACGAACTTACCAAACACTAAAGATCAAGCAATTACAACTATTGAAGCATATCAATTTTCAGGGTCTTTAGAGCAACTACAAGACCTTCTTTTAATCCCTCATACAGCACAAGGCATTCCAAAAGAATATTACCAACCTTGCCAATGCTTACACCCTACTCCAAAGAATTCCATCCAATCAATCGATGAAGCTATTATGGCTTTCTTTGCTCAACATCCACAATTTACCAATCATCAACCAATTGATTTTGCAAGATTCGGACTGCTCGATTCTGATCTCAAAAAAGAATATGATCACCTGCTCACGCTGCCCGGCTTTAGTCGTCATGATATGAGCATCTTCCAAATTATTCACATGTACCCATCAACAGTTGCTGATGTTGTCGCAGAGACAAATCGAATCAATGATTCAATGAAACGACAAAACATTTGCAGCACTGTGCAACCATCAATTACCATTCGACCACAAATCACCTAATCGTCTTATTTCAGCCTAACTTAAAAAAGATTACCCACTCACCAGCAACTTCTAACCACAACTTTTTATGCCTATTTGTTTCAAATCAATAGAGATTTATAAAATAATTTGCACAGATTTGAAATAATTTCCTATCATACAACTAATGAGTATCGTTTTTGAAAGGTTGAGTAATGAATGGTTTTTTCTTCAGGTCCCTCATAGTAAGCACACTTATCAGCTTAAGTACCATAACTGCGCAAATTCCCTTTCAAAAAGAACTACAAGCATTAACCCTGCTCAGTCCTGCTCAAAAGACAGAGCTCTCAACAGCCTGGACCACTTTGCATCAAATGTACCAGAAACAAAATAGCACAACTCCTGCAACCACGCTGACTCCGCTCCAAGAAAAATCTATTGCTCCACTTTTTTCCACCAACTATTTTGAGTTGCTACAACGTTACCTCAGTCCTACAAAGTTCCCTAAACTGCCAAATGACCCCGAAGGGCTTATTCACACTAATTATGCTACACAGCACTTAACAAGCGCCATTGCCCGCCTGGCATCTATTTTTAGCGTTGATTACGATCACGGTAAACCCACCATCATCAATCATGGTGACGCGCGAGATCATGGAATTATTGTTAATCTGCAAAATAATACCAATGCTGAATTTAGCCTGTATCAAACATCTTTAAGCGGTACAACCAAAGTACAAATCGGATATATCAAACAAGGACTTAATACCGTCAACTTACACACAGCTGCGCTGCAAAAAGCAGCTGTTGCAACAAAAAATAATGCGACGATACCTTTAGATTCTGTCAATTCATTTGATCTCTATGAAGTTGGTGCACAAAGTCCAACACACATCTCAATTCAAATGATGTCGGGTGCACAATTGGTAACATTTTTACAAACATTGCCTAGAAAAAATAAAGATATCGTTGAAATGAATGGACTACCAACAAGTCCTGAATATTTAGCTGAGCCGCAAGATTGGTACATCGTTTTAATTCAAAATCCTACTCCAAAAACAGCTCAAAAAAGAGATCATAACCAACGTATTCAAGCAATCAATGTCTCAACGTATTCAAATTCCTATTTGTTAAACATGCAAATTAATGATGAAATGATTACTCAAGATATATCGGCTTACGCAAATAAACCATCGGTGACTGATGTGTATCAACCATCTTCTACATTCCTTGAGTGGCAAGTGGATGTAGCACGCAAAAAACAACTCAAGCAATATCAAAAAGAAAGTAAGCAACCGCAACAAATTCATGTGTATCAACCATCATTTACCTCACTGCAATGCTTAACCAACCAAAAAATAAACATGGACGCACTGCCCATGATTATTTTACCCCAATTTTTATACGATCTACCAGAAATACAAGCATGCTGGATGCTGATGATAACTGCCTATCTTGCGGCGAGTACTAACTTTCAGTTCTTCAAAAAAGCACCTTTAGGCGATGCCTTTGAATATTTTCAGCAGTTAGGTTGTTTTGGTATTAATAACAAATATGCACTGTTTATCGATTTATATAATCGTTTTCAGCCTGGTTATAGTTTATACAACGCCTCTTGGTTAATGTCACACGCCATGTATGAAACAGATTTACAAAATTGCTCTGACATTACACAACTATATACCGCACAGGATTCTTCTGGCCATTTTGTCGTCAATGAACACAAATATTATTTTATTAATTTTTTAACTGTTTTTACGCCCAAGATCAGTAAAATCGACAATCAAAAGATCTTTGCAACAGATGGATTTAATCAAACATATGCCTATCCGTTAAATCAGCTTTATTTCGTGGTAACAAATGCTTTACGCGATGATATCAAAGAAGGAATATTTGCAACCCTACATCAACCAAAAGCAGGAACCTATCAATTAACATGGAAAAATAAAAGTAATAAAATATTGTCTTCGCAATATGTATACCTGGATAATCCATTATCAAATATGCAGATCTCATTTATCAATCAGGTTGAAAATTGGGTCGGATCTTCTGTACCTACCGATTTAATTCAGCTCCAACCAAACGGAACTACTCACTTTAAGGTGACCTATGAATTTAGCTCTACCAACAATAAACATATTTTACTGGCTCAACCATCCTCAGCACTCGATAAACAACAGGTCTTTTTACCATTGCAATTTACAGAATTTCCAATTCCAGAATTGTATGTTGATGTGTTTCGAGAGCTCAATACTGCCCCCTATACTCACTGTTCAATTATTAAAGATGGAATTTTGCCAGCACCACTTAAAAAGTTGACGATCGATGACTGGAGAAACGGGATTTATATCGTACCAGGAATTGACAACAATGGTCATTTAACAGCTGATCATCCAGGAGCGCTCACATTACTGTTTTATAAATCAGATAAAACTTTCTTGGGAGAAATAACAGTTCCTGGATTAATAAGTAATAGTTCTGATCAGGGAATTCCATTCCCCGTAAGTATCTACAATGTGCATTTAACGAAATATAATTGCCAAGTGTATCTCTATTTATCTACGGGAATATTTTTACAATATAATGATATTTCTTAAAGCATTATTGTTGCGCTTAAACTTATTGGTTTTGATTAAATTATGTACATGATTAATTTGAGCTCTCTATACTAATGCTTATTGATCATTATCTGAGATCATAATCTAGGATCATTATCTGGTAGGTATATGAATATAGAAAACAAATCTGATTTTATTGGTTATTTTATACAGCGCGCAAATATCAACAGTATTTTGACAGATGATTTTGTCAGAGAATTAGAAAATAATCTTTTTGAACTAACAATTATGCAATTAGCTGCTCAGTCATTTCAAGCGAATCAAATCTTAAATTTTGATGCTTTAGTAGGTGATTGGAAATGCCAAACACGAGCATCGATGATTATAGATCTTGCTGCCATGAAAACAACCATCAATCTAACGCTCTCTGATGAACTGATAACCATTCACCAAATATTGAATCGAACACAGCAACTACTCGAGCAAATTAAGCAATATTCACATATACAACGCCAAGAATTACGACAAGAACTCAAAGGTCGATATGTATCTGATATTATGAAAACATATCATCTTGATTACATACCATCCCCAGAGCTCAGCTTTTTAAGCTTATGCTTTTTGATAACGTTCAAAAATGCAACCTTACCTATTTTTTCCCAGCATCAGGTCAGTGTCAATAAAATGAAATTTTTAATTAATACGGTCAAAAAAACGCTATGTAACCTTTCAATCGCATATGAACAAAAAACAACAACCACATATGGCACTCACGAAGATCAAATAGCTATCAAGCAAATTGAACGACAGCATGTCCAACAAATGACCGCACTCTTTGTTGGATTTCGCTCAGTATTTAAAAAAATGGAACATCAACAACAAGCTTTTGTCATTCATGCTACCATCTTTTGTTCATGCGGTGGTATTCAAAAAATAGAACTGACTTATTTTAATTTTGTTGATCATGATTGGAAAAACTTACCAATCCCTCAAGACCCTGGTCAAGCTGTGATGGTTATTCAAACATACCAATTTCAAGGATCATTAGCACAATTACAAAATATTGTAGGCGAACTATCAGCACATGATCCGTTGTTAGGCTTTGCGCAGCAGCATTTACGTATCTGCCATTGCTCGCAACCAACAGTACATAAAACTGTCGGATCAATGAAAGAAGCCTTAATGGCTTATTTTGCACAACATCATAAACTATTGACCGATGGAGCAATTTTAGAAACAGAGATTATGGCTTTCTTTGCACAGCATTCACAATTTACCAATGGTGCACCAATCGACTTTGAAGGCTTAGGTCTCATGAATTCTGATTTAAAGCGAGAATATGATTATTTATTAACATTACCAGGCTTTAGTATTCATGACATGTCCCATCTCTGGATTCGACATATGTATGCAGCAACAGTGCAAGAACTTGTACAAGAATATCAAAAACAACGCGCAATATTTGATATCCAATCATGAAATATATTCCCGAATGAAATTCAGCTTTAAATATTGTTTTTAACGTCATAGCTTAATCTTCAAACCGATATTTTTCAACGTCATAACCAAATCGTTCAAGCGTAACTTCTTCATCTGCAATCATAGCCTCCGCTATTTTATCCAATTTTTCATATGATAGACCTGTACTTAATCCACAATCGTGCATTCTGCTTAATCTAAATAAAAAGATTACAAATGAATCATTCAACTCTCCTGGATAGTATGCCAACACCAGCGACATCCATCTTCCAATGATTTCTACTGGTTGTCGCTGCTCTACTCGTTGCTTTAATTCCCAACCAATCTCTGGCTTAGTATATATTTTAGGAGTTGAAAAAGGTGTATCGCGATCATAATAAGGTTCATAATCAGCTTCAAATTCATTATCCTGAGGACTGTACCACTTACCATCTTGCCATGGATGATCATCATAATATAAATCCTGAGCTTTTTTATATCGCAAGTATTGCTCATGTCCAGAGTTGATTTCTGCTAATTCTTGCTCTGATAGTTCATTCTGGCCGTAAATATCTACAACATCAAGTGGACCTGAGTCATCTAATGTAAAAACAATATAATTTGGTTTTTCTTGTTGTAATAGTTTCCATTTTTGTTTTATCTCTTCATAATTATTAATGTTTATTTCTAAATCAGGCATCTCTTCATAACGAGCATCATAATATTGCTCATACTCTTTTTCAAATAATTGCCGTTGAGCTTCTGACGTGAATGTTAATTTTGCAAACGGTTTCATATATTCATCATCAGAACACATATACACTATATGACGTTGAGGTAAACTCATAAAAGACACAGGACGAAATTCTACTGGTTTAAAGTGAAAATAAAGCTCTAACAAATCTCTTTCTAAAGTATAGAATTCTGGTGGAACTCCATAATATTCTCGAGTTGAATTAAGTTTTAAATATTGTTTTTTTAATGTCATGGTTTAATCTTTACATAAGGTAATATCGTTACAACATTAGTGCCCGTATCATGCACTTTTAATATAATACTCATTTCTACTCCATCAACTATTAATTTTCTAGCAGGCTTACCCTCTGTAATAAAATCAGTCCCATAATCAAATATATCCCAAGAGGATTGCACTATTTTTTCCAACGTCCAACTTTTAGGAAATGTTGTTTTCGGAAAAACTACACTAGTAAAATTATTTTTAATTTGATACTCAAAACTAGCATATGATAATCGCACAGGATCACACATGGTAATAATTCCAGTCTCCTCAAGTACTTGATATAGTTCTGACGAGTGACCTATTTTTAACTGTATATCATATACTTGCAAAGCATTACGTTTTTTCAATTCAAAATCAAATGCTAAACTATGATCCAAATCCATCGTTATAAGTTTTGATTATTCCATTTTCACGAATCAGCTTCTTACCATATTTGTCTTTAAATTCTTGAGTCACTATTTTATTCACTAATTGCTTAATCTCCTCTAACTTTGTTTTCACCTCTTGATATAAATCAAGCCTATGAAGAGGGATTCCCTTATATTGCAAAGTTTCTTCCATAATTGATTTTAAAGATCGAACAATTGGACCAGTTGCTGATGGTGTGTGCCTTTCTGTTTGCATCAGCTCAGATGCAAGTTTTTGTGCAATATGTTCTTGCACACCAACTTCAAGCTCCGCAGCTGCTAAAGCAACTTCCTGCGCAACATGGACAGCTCCCAACTCCTCAGATAAACAAGAGGCAACAACTTCAAGCGTACGCATAGATCGCGCTTGTGTTCTGACGACACCTAAAACAGTACCAAGCCCTTGGATAATTTTATGAGGCATACAAAAATCTGCGACACATCGACTCAGCAGTTCTACTTTTTGCTCGGGAGAACTATCAGCAAATGCATAACCCATTTGCATAATCGCGTCACGAGCCTTTTTATTTTTTTCATCTCGTAGATCAGCAAATATTTCCGGACTATCTAAATCATTATAAATTGATAGCTCTATCAGATCACACATGACACCAACCAACCCATCAACCGTGTCATAAGGATGTCTGAGCATGTGATAAAACTCAGTGACACTACTCACTCCTGCACGAGCCATAATCGGTAAACAAATTTTTGCACTATCAACATAGCGACCAGCAAACTCAAGCAACCAAAAGTTCGTATTAATAAGCCGTGATGTTAACGCTATGTGCTCCATTTTGTTACTATCAGATGCGCCGTCTGCAAAATGCACCACGGATGACAATAAATTGTAAGGGCTCATTACTGCTCGTGATAATTGTGATAGTTGTTGCAACTGAGTGCAAATTTCATGATGAAACTGATGTTGCAACGCAGTTCCATAAAAATTTTGAAACTGTGCAGCATTAACGCCATGTGCTGATAAATATCCAACGGTGTGTGCGTCAAGATCATATTTCTTTTCATGCTGCTGGTATTGCTCCTGTTGCGTTTGCAACACAGCCTGCTGGCGCTGCTCATACTGCTGCTCAAGTAGCTGATGAGGACAATCTTGCAGATCTACTTTATAACGATCATATTTTGCTTGCAGGATCAAAACATCTCGGATGGACTCTGTTTTAGCCGGGACGGATTGATTGGCCAGTAAGGATCGAGCTTGAGATGCAGGATTAATCTGCATTTTTTCATGGGCGCGACGTTGTAATTCTGCTGTGATTTTTTGCTCATAGACCGCAATGTTTTTATCGTTTTTTTGCTTACCGCAACGCTTATATTCTTGCCATAAAACAGATATTAATTCATCCGAAAATCGCTCTGGATATAATAATTGATCAATAAAAGCATCAAGCTTGTAGTTCATCAAATTCGTGATTGCATTGTAATTCATGCCACACCGATGGTAACACTGTATATCTAAAGCTGTAGCGCACGCCGATAAAGCTTGCTGCTGATGATCTGATACACCAAGGCGGCCCGATGCGCGAAATTGATAATTACTAGTCGATTGATCCGCAAAGTCATATGCCTGTGAAGCACCAGCAGGTGTCACGGTAATTTTTTTGTCCTTATGCTGTGCAAAAATAAATAGTGGTGCACAACAGATAAGAACTATAGTCACTTTTATATTCATTGCTACTCTCTCCAGCTGGCACAACGTAATGCGTATCACTGTCAAAATTACAAAACAGTAGCAGTATGCATAATTGCAGCAACCATGACAAGTTGTTACACTATAATCTATGACTACTGCGCATATGTAAGGAAAATCTATGACCAACCAACATAAACCAACACCAAAAGCTTTACTCACAGCTCAAGAGCTATTGTTTACACCTGCACAGCTGAGTGTGCGTGATATTGTGTTGGAACAAGAAGGTCAGGATTATGATGCTTGTCATTTCAAACTGGAAGATAAAAAAATACAGTTTCGCGCATCGAAAATTACGCCAACTAAAGTTGGGCAATTTGTAACGTTTTGGAAACGAAGCAAAGATGGAATCACCATGCCCCATGAAACATCAGATCTGTTTGATTTTTTAATCGTCAGTGCAACCTGCAAAGATAAAGTTGGTCTGTTTATTTTTTCTAAAAAAGTACTAAGACAACATGATATCATCTCTGAAAGTGGCGTTGGTGGAAAAAGAGGTTTTCGCGTGTATCCTGCATGGGATATAACAAACAATGCCCAAGCAATTAAATCACAAAAGTGGCAGCTGAACTATTTCATGCAACTGTACACAGACAGTGCAATTAACACGACTCGATTGCAAAAACTATTGTCCTAAAAAACAGGGCAAAGAATTAATAACATCTTGCATAATCTCTGGTGATACATACGTATCAGCAAAGCCACCTTTTTTATCAAAATCTACCGTTTTCACACAATGATGCTTCAATCCCAACTGTTGTGACAAATACCAAAAAGAACAATCTCCACGCTGCTGGAATATTTCAATCACCTGAGTACCTGGAGTGCAAAACATCATATTCGTTAAACTTGATCCATGACAAGCAACAATGATTTCAGCATTGTGAAACAAAGTAATCTGCTGCAACAGCGATAAATCCCACAAATCATATCGCACAAAACCCTGCGCTTCAAACAAAGCAAATACCTCATCCTCATTAATCATTTTGCGGGAACTATCTTTTTTTCTGCTGATAAAAACACGTGAAGCAAATTGTGACGAATCGATATCTTGCAATTGCGATAAAGTGAGAAATTTATGTCTGATGTATTTTAAAATCTCAGGTGATGTGTACAAACAAAATAATGGATCAGGACCTTGCGCTGGTACAATGCGACCAATAAGTGACGGAACAACCAGTTCATCTGCTTGAATATATGCTGTGTCACCAGATGGTTCTATCACTTTATCTAAATCAACACCCCAAAGTGACAAGGTTTCTTTTTTAAAAGCTTTATCAAGCGCTACGTACAAATAATCATAATCAATGCCAAATATTTCCAGCAACGCCAGTCGACCCAAAGTCTCCAGCATCCAATGAGCATATGCTTTACCCTCTTGCGCAATCACCGCAACTCTTCCTGGAATTTTGGTAACATCCAGATCATGTTTAATTTGAAAACGAGGATGTCGATACATAAAACGAATACTACTCGGCCACATCAACTGCTGCACAAAACCATACTCAGTGAGCACTAACCCAACAATGTTTTGATTGTGACTATACACCAAGCCTTGTGGAATTAATGCGATAAACGTTTCATCAAGCACACCTTGATGTGGTTGCAACGTAGGCCAGAGTGACAATGGAAATGGTTCAAACTCAAAAGGTAATTGGTTTTGACATTTGATATATGCAACATCATCAGCTGCACCCATCAAATCATACATTGAAACCATAGGTATGGTAGCCTCATCTCCAGCTACCATACCAGTTATCAAACTTAAAAGAACAAAACTCAAACTTTTTTGTAACATGCATCGTACTCAATTATAGACGAGCAACGATGTCAACAACAATTGACAATGGAATCTCTGTATCTAAAAATCCATTGCGTACGACATCAAAATCAGTTGTTTTCACGCACTCATGACGAAGGCCAAGCATTTGCGAGATATACCAATAAGTAGCAGAACCACGCGCTTGGAAAAATTCAATGACCTGAGTCCCCTGGTTACAAAATATCGTATTGGTGAGTCCTGCTCCATGACATCCAACAACTACTTCTGCATTTTGAAACAACATAATTTGTTCTAACACAGATAGATTGCTCAAGCTATAACACTTAAAACCCTTTGCTTCAAACAGTGCAAACACTTCATCTTCATTAGTTGTTTGACGCAATAAATTTGGAGCATCTTTACGAGTAATAAATACACGCTTGCTGAAATCAGATGCAATATTTTGCTCTTGCGCTTTGCGCACTAATTTTTCTTTCACATACTCCACAACGTAAGGTGGAACATAACTTGCAAACTTGGTATAACCCTCATCGATTTTTGAAACGAGCGATGGAACAATCAGCTCATCAGCCTGGATATAATTTGTTTCATCCGCTTCAATAATTTTAGATGGATCAACTCCCCATAAAATTAAACTATCTTTCATGAATGGTTTATAAGTCGGCACATAAATATAATCATATTCAATGCCACTCATTTCCACCATTGCTAACCGACCAAGAACTTCAGTAATCCAATGGAAATAACAGTATCCACCACGTTGCGCAAGCACAACTACTCGGCCAGATACCTTTTGAACATTTTCAAATTTTGTTTTCGTAAAATCTTTAAGACCAAGTTGTTTATATTTCCAAATCAGTTCAGTTAAAAAACAGTTATCGATCACAACCCAACCAGACTTTGAACAAACACGTCCCTGTGGAACCGTTAACATGAATGTTTCACTAAAAGTACCTTGATACGGTTGCTCTTCTGGCAAAACAGACAAAGGATATGGATCGAAATTGAAAGGTAATGCTGGAACTACTGTTTGGTACGTAACACCTGGATGCGTCTTGATAAAATCATATACCGACACAAAATTAACTTTTGATGGATTGATTGCTTGGTGCTCCATGTTGATCACAGCATTGTCAGCGATAGATGGTTCGCTGTGCGCAGAATCATACATCACACCATTTTCTACATAATCCATGGTGTCACCGTAAGACAATTCTGCAAACCCAACACTCATCAAAAATAAAACTGCTATTTTTTTATGTATCATAAAAATCCTTTTACCCTCTAATAATCACAACATCTGAACATATAAACCTGCTGTATGCATTGTACCGATAAAAAATCTATATTCAACAGAAAAATAATAGTTTTATTTTACAATAGAAATTATTTGAAAATAAACAGAACTGTTTACTAGTGCGCGAAGTTGGAAACATAGATGCAAAGCGAAACCATGTTTAGTTTCAAATAGGCGCATAGCGCAAGTTTTGCAATACGCCCATTACAAGCCATAAAAAGTTTTAGCATACTCAATGATTTTATCAAACTGTTCCAAGTGCGGAGTTTTATCCGTTGCATGATCAATAAATGTTGCACCAATCACACCAACGTCACAACTGTCGGAAGCTCCCAAAGATTTGGGAATGAAATAAAAACAACGTCGCATGAAATATCCAGTAGGAGTCATTTCAATCGCTGCAACGTTCATAGAAATCATATATTGCAGATCAGATGGATTTTGATTGCGAAGCATCACCAGATGACCTTGTACCGGCACCATTTTTTCATCATGATTTAATTGCGCAGCGTTCATGCCAGTACAATGCACAATAATTTTTTCAGATAACTGATCAAACGATGTCACATTTTTTTGCACAAAGGATACACCAACTTTTTCCAAATAAGTGCGCAACTGCAACATCATCGTTGCAATATCAATAAATAGTCCATCGTCATAGACCACCATGTTGCGCCGCATCCCATTTCCAAAATCAAGCGTCACATCTTTTGCTGGTTGCATCATAACTCCAACATAAGACTCCATGCCAGAACCTTCACGCGATTTGCAATACAGTGGCAACAGCCGTGCACCAGCAGTAAAATCTTTATGGTTACCACGAGCAATATTTCCGTAAAAATGATACGCAAAGGAAGCAATTGACAGTGGAATTTTGCGAGCTGGCATAAAAATACCACCCGCCTTGTGTGACGTTAAATTCTCAAACTGATCAGCATAAACGGTAATGTTTTTAAAACCTTTTTGACCCAAATCATATGCCGAAAATAGCCCGATAGCTCCTGCACCAATAACTGCTACCGGTGTATCAAATCCCAACTGCTTCAGCGTTAACTGTTCCTGCAACAATCGACTGACATGATCTGCACAACCAGGGGCTAGTGACCAACCCGCTCCTGCATGACCATAGTTATGAGCAACGATTTTTTCACCGACCGATACGACCTTCATGCAGATCACACCACTTTTACATTTGGGACGATAACAAACAGTCTTAGGCCCAATGTACATATCATCTAAGCGTGGTGGTGTAATATATCGAGTTTCAACAACAGGAGTCTGCACAAATATCCTCGCTCTATCTATCGTTTTTTGCATCTAACAGTTTGAGTAAATATGCAGATCGCACATGACCTTTTTGATGACCCGTTCTGATCTCAGATGGCAACGTTTCTAGAAAATTATTGGTTGCCTTATGCTGATCAAAAATAACTTGATGCTGTATAAAAAATTCTGCAGCAGCATGTATTTCTTCTGACGAGCTGTGTTGCACCGCAAACCAATCTGCCTGTTTTTCTTCATGCAATTTAAATGTTAGGTTCAGCAAAAAGGATAATAAAAAATCAGTCATCCCACCCACAAACAAACCTAATATAAGCGCAAGCAGTCCGCTAATTTGATATGCCCATGCAGCGGCAAGAGTACCACAATAGGTTGCAACTGTTCCCATCACAAAAATAACGATCAATTTCATCCAAGAATAATGACGCACAATATGTCCCAGCTCATGTTTGAAAATAAACGCTTGCGCCTTGGGCGTTAAAGCTTGGTGAACACGAACCATTCGTTCTTGCACGATACTATTTAAAGTAGGTTGAATATGACCTTGAAACACCGTCATCACTTTTACAACTTCAGGGTCATCATGCAAACCATGCCAGAGCGTTGGATCAACTATGACCGTTTTGCCTGCTGCCATTGCTATCATTTCATTGGTAAATGCATATTTTAAAACCACTTTATCGCGAGGCATACCACACTGCTGTATAATTGCATCAAAATAAGCTGCATGAGTTCCTGTCGGCACGTATTGCAACATTCTTTCTAAATTTTTCAACTGAAACCAATTGCTGTAATAAATATAAAGCCCAAGTAGCAGCGAGCAGATAATTTGGCTCATTGCATTACAAAGCAGTACTGGCCAGAATGTGAACAAAATAATAAGCGGTGTCGATAAAATTATAACACCTGTTATTTGCTGTTTTATCATAGAAGTGCCCTTGATCGACATAAAGTTAAGAACTGCTGACAGTCCTTCTTAGTATATCAAGAACCATAACCGGGTGAATCTTTATAATTATGTCAGTGTTACTGCAAATCATGTAGGCGTGCATACAGGCCCTTGTTTGCAATCAGTTCATCATGCGATCCTGATTCAATAATTTCACCTTTATCAAGTACAAAGATAGTATCAGCATTGCGAACCGTTGAAAGTCGATGAGCAATGGTAATCATCGTATGATGTTGCTTAAGCTCTTGCATCAAAGCTTCAAGCGCTGCTTGCGTCTCATTATCCACAGCTGAAGTTGCTTCATCAAAAATCAGAATTGGTGATTTTTTCAAAAGCGCACGGGCTATAGCAATACGCTGACGTTGCCCCCCTGATAAATTCTTACCTCGCTCTTCAACCTTGGTTTCATACTTGCTTGGCAACTGCATAATAAAATCATGCGCTTGTGCCAAGCGTGCAGCTTGCTCAATCTCTTTGCGCGAAGTATCGAAAGATCCGTACACAATGTTATCAAGCACTGTACCATCCACCATGTAAATATCTTGACTCACCAAACCAATAAGCTGACGAAGATTTGAAAGATTGTATAACTTTAAATTGCGACCATCGATCGTAATCGTTCCTGAACTTGGATCGTAAAATCTCAACAGTAAATTCACAATCGTACTTTTTCCAGATCCCGTAGTACCCACAAATGCCACAGAATGTTTCTCAGGAATGGTAAAACTCATATTTTTTAGAACTGGAACACCACCACGATAACCAAATGAAACTTTATCAAATGCGACAATGCCCTTGACCGTATCAACTTCAAAAAGCTTAGTACATTTTATCAATGTTAACTTATGAGCTAAAAGTTGTAAAATACGCTCTAAGCATGATGATGCATCTTCATACATATCAGCAATCGTTGTCATCTTCGTAAATGGCCACAAGAATCGTTGCATTAAAAACACCAGCGCTGCATACCAGTTGATAGGAACTTGACCTTGAAGTGCAAGCATACCTCCATACACCAGCGTACTAATAAAACCAACCATGATCACCATACGCATGATCGGAATATACAGCGCATTGACATGATGCGTTTTACTTTGCGCTCTACAATATAATGCACTTTGCCTTTCTAATAGTCGCAGCTCATAATCTTGTGTCACATAGCTACGAATGGTTACCATTCCTTGCAAACGATGTACCAAGTGTCCCGCTAAAGCACTCGACATATCACGGCTACGACGATACAGTTTCGATAATTTACTTTGAAAGAAATAAGCCAGAAACATCACGATAGGCATTGGAAGTAATGTGATGATAGCGAGTCGTGGTGACACATAAAAAAAGATCAGCCCTAACACAAGACTGTTTACAATAAGCTGCACCAGCTCATTAGGTCCCTTGCTTACAAATTTTTCAAGTTGATTGATATCATCATAAACGACATGGAGCATATCACCCGTAGTCTTAGATGTTACATAGGAAACATCAGCATGCTGCAACCGATTATAAGCTTGCAACCGAAGTTGATGTTGCATTTCCAGAGCTATTTGTCGCCAAGAAACCGTAGCCAAATATTCAAAAATCGATTCAAGAATCCAAAACAATGAAATCAGTGCCCCCACAAAACAGAGCTGAGACCAAGTATCTTTGATTCCCAGGCGCAAAATGACTGATTTTTCAGGACTGACAATCACATCGATTGCAATACCAATGAGCACTTCTGGTAAAACATCAAAAACTTTATTAAAAGCAGAACAAATCGTTGCAAAACTAATTAGTGACGGTGATATATACACATATTGCGATAACTCTTTTAATTCAGCTCTAATTTTCATCAACACTCCCAATTCAACATATGTTTGTCATAACTTGATCAACATAGATTGTCCATACCAATTTTATAGCTCAAGTTCCAAGAGTTCTCACAATATTATCCGCGATCTTTATATGCTGCATAAATCAACTCAGCACACTGTTGCAATGATAAATTCCCAGTATTGACTACCATATCATGCTTAAAGCGATGAGTGATTGCTACTCTCGATTGAGACTCTAAACCAAACGTCTCATAATAAAACTTCTGTATATCATCTATTGATTTTTGTACGTCAACCCCAACAACTCCATCTTCTTGCAAATGCTGCAAAACCATAGACAAAGCTTCATCAATTTCCTGTTGAGTTACCACCGCAATGCTATCTTCTTGGGCAATAGCTGGTTGATATAGATACGGAAACTGTTTCATAACAAACAAAAGATCTCGCTTCTGCCTATGTCCACTCAGACCATTACGCTCAATAACATGTTGTGCCAATTTTAACGGTGAACAATATACTAAAACAGAAAACATAGAAACATTTTCCATTACTTGCATGAATGCTGTGCGATCATCAAAATTACCACGATATCCAAATACTGTATCTACAACAACATGACCGTACTGATCAGTGAGAGATTTTGCACTCTTATTAAATGTTTGCTTCGGCAACTGCCAATCATCTGCTAGAAATACAGCAAATACTTCCCGCTTATGCTCCATTACCAATCTCTGTTGCAACTCTATCGACATTCCATCATGAATAATTCCCATACGATTTGCTTCTTCAAGAACAGCATTCCATAACACATCGTCAACTGATAACAACGCTACATCCTCAACCAACAATGTTGCTAATTCTTTAGATATCAATGTTTTACCAGCAGAACTCGTTCCAGTGATCAAAAGAACAGAACGCGCTTTATTATTCATAACACCTCTTATAATTATGCTTGTCATATTGATCAACATAGATTTATCCATATCAATTTAATAATGCAAGTTCCAAGAATCCAGCGAATCTCAAATCAACTTCATTTCTCTGTAAAATCGAAAATTTAAAAATAATTTTTTAACGATTTTTTAAATTCTATTGTGTATAATCCATCAGGCAATATTTTAAATGACACTGTTTTTAAAAAAGGACACCCTATGAAATTATTTACACAAATTATGATCTACAGCTTCGTGACAACGTGGTACCTACATCCATCGGTAGCATTAATCTCAATAACTCCAGATGCTGAAAAAAACATTGCGTACATTGCACGCGTGAGCAATCCTGCAAATCAAAATAACGATAATTATGCAGGGCTTATAAAATATTGCATCAAAAACCATCACTGGTCTGTCTTTGAACAAGCTTTTATGACACTCGAAATTGAAACAAGTCGCGCTATTTGCACACAAATATTACGACATCGATCATTCACCTTCCAACAGTTTTCACAACGTTATGCCGACAACTCAGTACTTGCAGACACCATTCCGATGCCTGATCTGCGCTTACAAGATTCTAAAAACAGACAGAACTCAATCGATAATCTGACACCCGAAGAAAAAGCAATATGGCATGAAAAAATCAATCAACTATTTACGCAAACAATGACGCTGTATAACGAACTACTAGCGGCTGGCATTGCAAAAGAATGTGCACGATTCATATTACCGGAAATTATGCCAACGCGCCTCTATGTCAGCGGCAGCATCCGTTCCTGGATTCATTACATCGAACTACGAAGTGCCAACGGTACTCAAAAAGAACACCAAGAAATAGCACTTCTTTGTAAAGAAATTTTTATCCAAACACTTCCCACCATCTCTAAAGCTTTAAACTGGACTAACTAACAGATCAACGCCCAGTATATTGGTGATATTTGTGCAAAATACAAGAACAGCGAAGGTTTCTTTATCGAAATCTTCGCTGTTCTTATGTCATTTAAATTATTACAAACCCAATAATTCTTGATAATTAATGTGACCAAGGAATTGATACGATAACTCTTTACAAATAAAGGGGTAATAACATACCTTTTAAAAACATATAAAAATCAACCAGCTGATCCCTCAATTAAAAAAAAGAGAATAAAAAAGGAAGATCCTTTATGAAAAAAATATTATTTCTCATACTTCTATGCCCCTTTTATGCAGCAGGTATTCCTGAAAGTGAATTTGTAAGACCTGACGCACCAAGAGAAAATACACAAGAAGCAGAACTCAAAGAAGATGAAATCGAAAAACAACAAGAAGAGACCAGAAAACTCGAAGAAGTACGCAAAGCAGCTCCTACCCCAGATCATACAGAAGCTCAAGAAGCAATCCCACAGCCCGAACAACCAACAGCGAAAGTAGATTTTGCTGAAAATTTTAAAGAATTCAATCGCCAAAAAGCACTGCGCGCACAGCGATATATGCAAGAAGATGCAGCGCGCAATAGACAATGGTCTCGCGAAGATGAAGCTGCGGCGCAAGGACGCGATAATGAAGGCTTTTTTACCAGATTTACTAAAAAAACAACCGCTGATGCAGCAACTGATACAGAAACTCAACTAGTCAGAAATAAAACTATTTTAGAAATTAACAAAGAGCGCATCTTTGAAGAGTTCAAAGAAAAATCTGCAACCTTTGATTTGTTTAAAAAACAATACAGTGATTTTTCAGCCAAAGCTCCTTTTGATACATTACTACAACTGGGTGACATGAACAAATTCGTCAACATGTCGCATGACGAACGTACAGTATTGATCAATGATATTAATGACGCAATCACAAAAACCATGTCTGATGATAGTTTGGATTTCCAAGAGTCTGATATTGCACCGCTGCAAGATCTTATCCGGCTTACAAGGTTTCACAGCACAGGAAACTCAGAGTTACCTGCAGATCTACAAAAGAAATTCGATACAACATTTACCACAGAGTTTTCAAGCAAAACCCCCGAGCAACAACAGGAAATTAAACAGAATCTGATCAATATTTTAAAAGAATCAGTTCCTACGGCTCTCGATACCCTGACGAAATTTAATTCCGACATGGAAGAGATCAAAAATGATATCGATTCACTTGAAACACTTCGGACTATTAAAAATGCGGGTAACGCGGCATTCTGGGTACTAGGTACTGTCGCAGGAGTTTGTATGCTCGGTCATACCAGTGTTGCCATTAAAGGTGTTCAGCTCACCATGGAAAAATTTGCGATAGGTGCCAAAGTCGGTTATGTCGTTGGTCATAAAGCTGCTGACATAGAAGCTGAGCTCACCAAGAATATTCAAACTAAAATGCAAGCAATCTTTAAACCATTGCTTCCTGAAACGATGGAGCTTATCGAAACAATTTCGTATGAAAACAAAGCAAAAAGTTTAACACAGCGCGCAAAAGAAGGTATAAAAAGCTTAGCTAGTAAAGCAGACAGCGCTCTTGAAAACAGTCGCGTCGGCAACCATTACCGCAATTTAAAAGATTATGCATCACGAGCTCGTGACTCCGTACATGAAGGCTTAAAAGAAGCAAAGCGTCAAGTAACATCTATGCGTGATCACACAAGTAACTGGTTAAATGAACACGAATCGTATCGATCTGCAAAAAACCTAGCATCATCTGTTGGAGATATAGTAGGACAGAAAGCTAGTGACCTATCAACAGCAATCAAAAGCAGTAAAGCTGCCAAAGCAATTAATGAGCACCTTATAGACCCTCTTGCAAGAAGAGCTGCTGCGCGTAAAGCAGAAAAACTTTCAACTTTAGATACCAGTGAATTTGACATGGCAAGCAAACCGGGTGATCAAGGAGTCGAGGGAATTATTACACCTGAAACTGAAATCCCTGCAGAAGTAATAGCACAAAAACCACTCGCTAAATTAGATTTTTCAGAATATAGACGCCAAGACGCGCTACTCAAGCTCGAGCGAAAACAAGAAGATGAGCTACTGTTTAAACAATGGGAGCGTGAAGATAGAGCTGCCGCGGAAGTTCGAGATAAAGAAGGGTTTGCAACACGATTAACTCACAAAGCATCATCTGATGATGCAACGGACAAAGAAAAACAAGCTACCAGAAATAAAACGATTCAAGAAATCAACAGGCAGCGAACACTGCAAGATTTTACGATCAAAGCAGCACGATTTGAAACGTTCAAAAAAGAGTATAGTGATTTTTCAACAAAAGCTCCTTGGGATAGCGTTCTTGAGCTCGGCGATATGAATAAATTTGTCGACATGACGCACGAAGAGCGTACTGAATTGATTGATAAAATGAATACAGCAATCGATGATCTCATCAATGACAAAATTGCACTTGATCCAACTGATATTCCAGCACTTCTTGACCTCGCTCAACTGACCCGCGATACAGATCTAACCCCTGAGCAACAAGCACAGTTCGAGTCAACTGTTACCTCAGAATTTGAAAGCCAAACACCGGAGCAACAAGAAAAAATCAAACAACAGCTACTGTCACTACTCAAAGAATCACTTCCTATTGCGATCAAAGCACTAACTGATTTTGATACCGCAATGGAAGAAATAAAAGGTGATATCAGTAAATTAGAGGATATGCAAACCCTGAAAGGTGCTGGTTACGCAGCATTCTGGGTACTCGGAACAACAGCTGGAGTTATTATGTTTAGTCATCAAAACATCGTTATCAAAGGCATCCAGTTCACGATGGAAAAATTCGCTATCGGTGCAAAAATAGGTTATATCGTTGGCCATAAAGCTGGCAGCTCCGAAGCTGAACTCGAACAACAGATACAAAATAAAATGACCGCAATATTTAAACCACTGCTGCCTAAAACGACAGAATTAATCGAAACGATTACCTATAAAAACAATGCTAAAGGAATTGGACAGAGAGTAGCGGAAAGTCTAAAAAGACTGGCAAATAAGGCACAAGAATTAGCAAACAAAGCAGATAACGGCATAGAAAGTAATTTAAGCGATGACAATAAACGAACATATCGCTCCCTCAAGAAAAATGCTCAAGGAACTATAGAAGGAGCAAAAACAGCTCTGAGCGATACCGTTCATAACGCAAAAAACTTAGCGTCATCAGTTGGTGAGGCAGTAGGACAAAAAGCAAGCGACATAGGCACTTACGTTAAAAGCAGTAAAGCTGCCAAAGCTATCGCAGCAACCGCTCATGATGCGTCAACAGCTGCAAGCAAAGCAGCAAATGCTGCTGGTGATGCTGTTGATACAGCCAAAGCTAAATTAGGCATTAAAACCAAAGCTCAAAAAGTTTCTGCAACCGATACATCGAAACACAGTCTTGCTACACCCAAGCCCAAAGGTGCCTAAGGGCACCCAGCAGCCTTAGGTTAACAAGCTACACCATCCGGACAAGATTGAACTGCGGTGATAGTTCCTATTTTTGTTATGGTTCCCGCATTAACATCATCAACATTGCACGGTGCAAGATTAAAGGTACCAGTCCCACTATCTACAGTATAACCCGTATCGCTACTGTTACCTGTCATAGTCAGACACACTGACGGAGATGCATCATCTGTACTAACATATACCGAAGGATCAGCATTATTAGACAATCTATTGTTCGCAATAGTACCCGACAGATTAACATACTGATGTATATCAATACCGCTCGCACCATTGCTTCCTAGATTTTGGTTATTGTTGATCGTATTATTTGCAATATTGATATCTACATTAGTGATTGGAATTGATGGGTATACCGTAATACCAGTTCCGTCATTGTCACTGATATTATTTTTGGTAATAGTTAAATTCAAATCAGTACCTGTATGGGTAATCGCAACTCCATTTGCACCAAAACCATTCGCATTGCCGGTAATTTGATTATTCGAAATTGTCACATTTGCGGTTGTAATAGTGCTTCCACTATCTCTTAACGTAGTAATACCACTATCTCCATTATTTAAAATGCTATTGTCGGTCACTGTTAGTGTCAGATTATTACTTCCAACACCAATAACAAAACCACTGCCACTATTATCGGTTATCGTATTGCCTACAGCATTAACTTCAAACTCATCAAAGGATCCTTGGATACAATAAATAGCTGAAGCTTGATTGCCTGATATCGTATTGTCTAATAAATTTAAATAACAATTACCTGTAGTTGAAATATTTGGATCAAGAAGAATAGCAGACCCTCGTGGTCCCACGCTTCCATCCAAATTATTAGATATCGTATTACCACTAATCGTTACATGCGCAGCATCAGTATCATCAACTATCAAATGTATTCCCCCAGCTCCATTATCGCTAATAATATTATTGGTAATCGTAGCAAACAGTGGATCGTCGCTTGCTTGAATCAACACAGGAAATGAACTATCCAAACCATCCCTATTACCTGTATGCGTAATCGTATTACCAGACATAAGCAGTGATGCTGGACCATTAAATTCAAGATTTGTACCGTTGACATTGTGGTCGAATACGTTACCAACAATGCTCAAGCTCGCCTGGTTATTTAATGTTGTTTTAATCGTATAAACACTATTTTTTTGGATCACAGAATTTTTAATTGTCCCTGTAAAGGACGGTGCTGTAGAAGTAATCGATATACCTTCAAACTGTCGATGGGTAAGCGTTAAATCATATAGATTAGCTGATCCATGACTACTACTATACTCAAGGTGAATTTGATCCCCGAATGTAGAATTATTAATCGTACAGTTCGATACCTCTATATTTGACAGATTTATACCGTATATACCATGTTCATATGCATCGGTAATCGTAAATCCACTAATTGCGTTGCTCGCAGCAAGGGTAATACCATAACTATCTACACTCGTCATTTTTGGTGCTATGGTACTATGCGCAGGAATCACAAAATTACCCTGTGTTGTCTGGAGCGTATGTGGCGCTGCTGAACCCCAGAACTTTTGATCAAGCTTGAGAACCATTCCTTCATTCATACCTTTGGTAGTTCCATCTCCAGAGAACACATAAATAATATCCCCCGCAGCAGAATTAGCCTGTGCTAATGCAAGTGTCGGATAAGGACTTTCATAGGTACCTAAAGAATTACTCTTGTTGTTTACAAACACAAAATGATAAGGCTGACAGGTCGCAGGATTAATACCCGCAGTACGCTGCGTGCAATGCTGCTCGACAATAATTTCCTGTCGATCCAGTGGCTGCACCATACGAGAAAAAATAAGATCATACATACTACAACGGTCATGCTCATCTTTTTCTTCTAACTCAGTACCAAATGGTAGATTAAACGTAAGCTGACACTGAAACCGATCATGAAAAACTTTATCATACGAATTGCTCAGCTCGAGGGTCCAATTCTCTTTGATGCGTCCCATAAGTCGTGCTTTTCCACCCCAGAATTTACATCCTTTATCCTTACCTGAGAAATAATAAGGACCTGCTGCAGCATAGAAATCAACCCATTTTTTTGCCACAATGAACACTAAGTTCAGCATTAACACCCCTAAGTGCTAACTGATAATCTTGCGATATAATCATCTGATTTTCTTTAAATCCTGCAAACTCAAGATTTGACGGATATAAAACTGTTTTTTTAAATGGCAAATAACCATTCACCCGAACATCACAACGTCTTCCCAGAGTTTCTAGACCAAGACCCATCTGATTGTAGTGACCTTTTTCGGTATTTCTGAAATCATAATAAACACTACCACCATACACTCTGTCTCGCGCAATACCTCGCACACCACCACCTGCGTTGACCGCAAGCTTACCAGTGTTAAAAACGTGACCTCGCAGATCTAAAAATGGCATTGCTCTCCATTGCTCTGGGTCCGGAGCAAGGAATGCTTCCAAGGTTGTATACCCTTTGTTGTATCCAACCCCACCACCTTCAATATGCCGAATTGCTACGCGCTTATGCTTTTGATCACTCGGATAAAAAACTGAAGAGTATAACGGAACATCCGTCACAAAAATCATAACTACAAAACATATTAAAAATCTGATAAGTATTTTGGCTAAACAAAAGATCATACTCGGTTCTCTCTTTTTTAAAAAAGTACTCTGGATCAGGAAAAGCTCGTTAAGCTTAACGCAGAAATAAAAGATTTTCAAACAATAAAAAACGATTTATTTGAACAAAATAATCTACATGGTTACAATTAACGCAATAAGGATCACACTAAGGAAACATAATGCTCAACAAAACAATCACATTATTATGGACCATCACGCTCAAACTCAATGTTTTTACAGCATCATCATACATTATCAGACCTGTTCAAAAATCAGACATTAATCAAATTCAGCAAACATACAAAGCTGTTGCCTCAACATCAAAAAACCTTGCACTTCGCCCACATGAAATCACCTATGAATATGTATCAACCCTCGTAAGCGATATCGTTGATTATGGTTTAGGACTGGTCGTTGAATCTGATGGACAAATTATCGGTTGGATGCTCAAGCAACGATATCATATCGAAACATCACGACATGTTCTGTACAGCGGAAATATTTCTATACATCCTGACTATCAAGGAAAAGGTATTGGTTCACAGTTAATTCAAGCTTTTTTACATGAAGTAGCAACCAACCATCATGATATTTTACGCGTTGAAATTTTTGCAGCAGAAAGCAACCCAGCACAGCATCTTTACAGACGCCTTGGCTTTGTGGATGAAGGAATATTTAAAAATGCAAAAATAGACCTAGATGGCAAATTAAAAGATTACTATACAATGACTTGGTTTAATCCAAATTATAAATATGCATAACTACAATGCAGATCTGCTTGCCCAATTATAAAAAATACATTATTACTGATGTATGTTTTCATACGATAAACAGTTTATACGAAAAAAGAGTCGGTAATGTTAAAAAAAAAAATCTTGCTACATAGTCTATTATGCTCATCTCTGATTTTTTCAAGTGGCCCTCGAAAAAGTCAGCCAACAGAAGAGCAAAGAGCGCATTCTCTTGCGCATTTTTCCTCTGTTGTTGCTCAAACGCTTAAAGACCCTAAACTTACCAGTGCACGCACTCCAGAAAGCGTCATTGAATATTTAAATCAATCCAGTCCTTTAAATAAAGCGATGTCTTGGCTTGATCAAGTACCAAACATCACCATTGCAAACCAACCATACCATTACAAAAATGGTCAGTGGAAGCATACTCCAAAAAGACAACGCTAAAATCGCTTTAATTAACAACACAAACAATGCGGAACTGCATGAAAAAAAATATTTGTGCGCATATCTTGATGCTCCTGTTGCTTACCGATTCACCAGTATCTGCATTGTCAGTCGTGTACAACTTTCGCGTAGCTCAAATCACACGTCAATCGATCGGACAACAAACAGAAAAACGGCCCAATAGCCTTTCAATACTGCTATTTGATTTCTTTCAAAAAATGCATAACTTCAATGTTCGTGAAAATTATACGGGAGGTTTACTAACCTACAATCGCGACATTGCCAAACATTGTTACTTTAGAGCAGATTTTGCAGCTGCTCATGTTCATCAAAAAAAAGATTGCCTTTCCACCGTCGAAGTCATAGAACCTGACAACATTTTACTGACAGGAGGACGCAACTTTACACCAACCGAAAAAACAAAGGTCACGCTCTCAGGACTACTGGGCATCCCAACACATGACGTTAACACTCTGCAACGAGTTGGATTTGGAGTGGGACAAGTTGGCGTAGGAGTACAATTAGATGGTTTATGTAAAATAACAAAACCTATCGATTTTTTATGGGGCGCACGGTACAACTATTTTATTCCACGTAGCGCATTTGATACACAAGGCACATGTCATAAATTTACCGTCGGCAGTATTGCTGATGTCCTCGTTGCCCTGCAAACCAGTAAGCCTATAGCGCATGGTATTGAAGGTGGTTACTCGGGACGATGGGGCTTTGGCGTCAGCGCAACACCTAGAATTGCTAATTTAGACCTATTAAGCTACATGCGCAACAACGTCTATCTAGTATACAAATACACATTCCTACGCAAACATTTTGCTCATCGGTTGTTGCTCAACATTTCCTATGGATCAGATGCCAAACCGAAACGCTATGGTTATAATGCAGTGATGGTATGGGGATCATGGGGTATATCGTTTTAACTAAATTCGATCCAGAACCTTTTTCGCATCACAATACTGATACAACAATAGTCGAATTGTACAACAACTCTAAGCCTGCTACACTAACAAAACGATTAGGGTACTGTTAGTTTCTTATATAGGGGTTATTTATGAATATTAAACTTATTGTATTTGTTACGTGCTTTGGACTCACGGTAAATTTACAAGCCAGCAGTGACAACAAAGAATGTCCAAGTGACTCACGCAATAGACAAATCGATGTAATTCAACAACATCTCAAGCACCTTATCGCTCTTGAAGCAAGTAAACGCTCTGAGATTTCATTGCTCCAAGAGCAAACAATAGCAAGAATGCAAAAAGAATGCTTACAAGCACATAGAATTGCTCGTGCCAATGCTTGTGGTTTAAAACCCAGATCCACAAATCAACGTCTAAAGCAACGATCAGGTCAAGCAGGTATTATGCACATCTTGTTCGGTTACCCTCAACCATGCAGTGACGAAGAAACAATTCAGCATTGATCACAAAAACAGTACAAACCATCATGGCATTTTACCGAGGAGACATCTCTTCAAACGTTTTTTGGTCAACAATGGTCCATTCAGGATCACATATTTTGCTATTAAACCATGGGGGCTTAAAAGCAAAATATGGGCCATAAAGTGTTGGTATCTCAACAGCACGGTCTTTAAGCTGAGAGCTTGGTCCATGATGAGTTTTTGCTTCATGTTCAGCAATTCTGTCTGCTACATACATCATAGCCTGCGTGATAAAGTTTCTGCTATTAGATGCTGAAATACCGTCAAGTTCTTCTTGTAAGTATCTTAAAGAAACGCGATAGGGTGATGTTTCAAATTTGTTCGGTTCATCGATCTTACGAAAATGAGCTTGCACCCGCTCAATGCGCTGCTCCTTTGCACGCCGATGCATGTGTTGACCACCTTGAGGAAACCACGAATCAAAAGAGAAACCTGATAGGTCACCCCCCACAGTTGGCTCACCCATCATAGCACCTATTAAAACACTCAATGGAGTTTCTTGATGACTTTTGCTACAACCTCTATCTAACGGAGTGTCTTCGCAACTACTTTTACTGCTGCCCGTACATGATGACAACACAGATGATGTAGGCGTAATAAATACAGGAGTCCATCGCGATGCTTCGATAGGTTTACGATCATCTTTTCCTGGCTCCATACCAAACAAAGAGAGCTCAATACCACAACTGAACAACACAAACAAATATAGCGCCTTAAACTTTAACACATAACACCTTTATGCTGTAAAAATGATCTCATTAAATTAAAGCTGGCTGACAAATATAAATCTTATTTCCAGAGTTATCGCGCACAGCCATTGAAATACCCCAAGGCTGAGTTTCTGGAACACTGACAAACTCAACACCTTGAGCCTTGAACAGTTCATAATCTTTCTTGCAATCATTGCTTTCCAAATTCATAAACGGAATATCACCCGTTTGTTTTCCAACAAGAGCCTTTTGGATGCCAGTTGTCGCTTTCATGATCACTAATTCAAAATCTCTTTTTGCAGGAAAACAAAGCGTTAACCAACGCATTCCTTCAAAATCTGCATCCGTATGAACGACAAATCCTAATTTTTTATAAAAATTAAGCGTAGCATCTTGATCATGAACAAACATGGTGATGTGAGTTATCGATATAAGCATATTTTTTCTTCTCATTTTAATTATGTATGACTGCTAACATCATAGCTTAAATGATGCAATTTTTCACTCTCCCCTAACAGACCTGGCGTGAATAATACGTGATTGTTCTGACATCTTAAAAGTTTCATCATAAATTCGTACTAGTTCAAAACCAGCACTCAGCAATAATTCTTGCCACTGCTGATCCGAGCGCCAAGCTACTTCGATAAGTTCATTTTCCTGCTGACAAACAATACCATCCACCATCAACTCATACAAACAAAAAGTATACGCCAACTGTTTTTCGACATTAAACATACGACGTCTTGTTAAACGAATCGCCCTACGCTCATCAAGCCGAGCAATAGAGACAGCAATTGCATCCACAGTTGTATCAGGCACAAAAATATCGATGAATAAATTACCACTAGCAAGCATATGGGCATGGATATTTTTAAGCATTTTTAAAACAAGCAGTTGATCCGTGATAAGTTGCAGTGAACCAACAGCAATGATAACGGTGCTATATCTATGTGGTAAGACCATATTTTCAAGCGACTGCTCATACAGTTCAGGCTTTAGTCCCAACATGGCACAACGCTGACGACAACGCGCAAGCATTGCAGCAGAATTATCAACCCCATCAACAATGTATCCCCGCGCCATCAAAGGAATCTGTAACCGTCCTGATCCTGACATTGCTTCTAAAGCCCTGCCCGGATATTGCGCAATCTTTGATGCAAAAAAATCGATCTCAGACTCAGATGCATACTTTTCAGTTGCATCATAAAATAAACTGCAAAGTTCACCATAAGCCTGAATTTTATCGTTGCTCATGTATAAAATTCCTACGTTGAAAAACAGTATGCATTATCATCAGGTTAGATTGAATAAACATTGATTCTAATGGTTAGCTTATATATATTGAAACAAAATTAAAACCGGTACAAAAAGGAAATCAAATGACGCAAAAACAAGCGCTTATTTTATAAGCACATTTCAATTGTCAAAAGCCAATATCCCTTTTGACAGGGCAATAGGGTTTTAATACTCTTAATGAGTAGCTCATAATCGTTTTTACAACTAAATAAGATGTTTAATAAATGAAAAGAATACACGCATATTTTTACTTGTCCGTATTGTTGGTTAACTTTGTTTGTTGTGTTAGTTATACAGAAGATTCGCCCGGAGAATGCTTATACCGAGCTATGGACGACATGTATAAACGGGAACATGAAAAACTTCTTATATTGGTAGATCAACTTAATTCACAGACTTTTAGTAAAAAAGAATTGGGAGAAGCTCTTGTAAGGGCTGCTCACTATAGTAATTTAACTGTAGTAAACAAGCTTATAAGCGCAGGAGCTGATATTGATTATGTTGGTGAATGTGGCGACACAGCTCTGATACAGGCTGCAGCACATGGTAAAGTAGATATAGTGCACGAGTTAATAAAAAAAGGAGCAAATATTCACCATGCTAATGAATTTGACAACACAGCCCTTTTAGAAGCTAGTAATATAGCTGTCGTGCAAGAGCTTATCAATGCAGGAGCTAATATTAACTATGCTGGTAATTTCGGCGATACAGTTCTTTTAAAGGCTATAAAAAATGGTAAAGTAGCTCTGGTACGAGAGCTTTTAAAGATTCCAGGAATTAATGTTGATGCTGATGCTCTGGAGTGCGCAGAAGACGAAGGTGGAAAAATGTTTAAACTATTTCAGCGATTCAGAAAATAAGGCTCCTACTAGCAAGCTTAGAGCTCTCTGAAAACTATCAGCTCATGTCACTACAGATTGATTTTAATCTTTTCTTGGCAAACGCTCGACCAATGCTTAAGCGGTTAATGGAATGTCAATTCTGATAATGATACTATTAAAATCATATATTTTTCGATTTATAAAGAATCGATTTAACAATCATTATGAGGAGAAATCAAATAATGATTAATTTACCAAACTGTCCAAAATGTAATTCAGAATATACTTATGAAAATAATGGAATATTAATTTGTCCAGAATGTGCTCATGAGTGGAACGAAGAAGTAAAAAGTGAAAATACTGAAGATAAAAAGATCGTCAAAGATGCGCATGGAAACATCTTGAATGATGGTGACTCTGTAGCACTCATCAAAGACCTTAAATTAAAAGGGAGTTCATCAACCATAAAAGCTGGTACAAAAGTAAAAAACATACGGTTAGTCGATGAAGATCATAATATTGATTGTAAAATTGATGGATTTGGGAAAGTGGGTTTAAAATCTGAATTTGTCAAAAAGATATAGTAAAATAATTTGTGTACATGGTTTGAGTCATGATTATTGAGTCATTTCTAACCATTAAAGCCTTCAGTGCTGGCATAGCCCGTCACTTTTTTCATAGACGTTGTAAGCAACTTACAAACTACACAGTTAATTACCGCTAGCACAGAAAAAAGTGTCGTGGTGTCCACTTCTAAACGCATTCAGAGAGCATGAAGCATTGCCAAAATTCTCGCTTCAATCGATCCAGACGATATTTAGGACATATAATTTGAAAATATAAAATACAATCAAAATTTAAAAACTATTTACCGTTGCAGTGTTTTTTTATTGCCTTGTTTTTTTCTATAGGTTTTTTGTATAGAACGTGCCGCTTGTTGCTCTTTTAAATGTTGCAGCTTACTCTGTTTCACCATTTCAGGCATTGGTTTAGTTTTTTTAGCTGCTAACATTTGATCAACAGATGAATAATCCGTAACAGATGTAGCATGTGCACTTTGTTCTATAATTTCAATCCATGATTTAAGTGCTACCGCATCATATGGCTGCTCACTAACAACACGACGAATCCATTTGCTACTTGGCCAGTGGGCTCTAAAAGCATTACCATCATGATCAATATAGGCATATCCTGTTTGAAGATCATCATAACCTTCCCAAGGCAGCCCTGTAAATATCACAACATTATCAAATGTTTTAATTGCGGTAGTCAATTTTTTGATAACAATAGCTATAGGTTCCTCAACTTGTATTAAGGCAGAAAACATATTAATAATAGGAGCTTGTACAGTTTCACTTTGATCATGAGGAAGAGCAATCTCATTAAAAAAATAATTTTGATTGTGATAATTAATTGGTAAAATGTAGGGTAAAGAAACCTTTTCATCACTCGTATCTCGAGAAATGACAATTGAAGATGTAATGACATTGGCACCCAAAAGTATAATTTGTATCTTGTCTGCTATAAGCATCGGCTTGTTGCGATATTTTGCAGCCATATCGATAGCCGATATTGATTTTACAATATCTTTATAATGCACAAATGAAAACCATGATGCATAAGGAAATTTAATACTTATATAATTCTGAGGCAAATCAACATTTGCATTTTCTGTTGATACAAATAACGAAGAAAATTTTTCAAAATTTGCAGGCGTTTCATTTAAAAAAGCAAAACAATCAGAAAATAATGTCATGCCTTTATTTTTCTGAGGACTGTACAATTTTTGTGCAGTATAAAATTGGGGGAATTCTTCATATACATTAACCCTCGGCTTAGACCAAGCCATAGAAGTAGGCCCATAAAGAGAGCCAACCATAATCAACGGATAACGAATCTTTTCTAAATAAACATTATGCCATTTGCTGGTCAAATTGAAGCTGTCAATTAATTTTTGACCACTCGGATAGCAAGATGATATTGTAAGCGACTTTGTACGAATATGATTATTCAAATAATCCAAAATGCGCAAATAATCAGAAGAAGCTATACCTGTTTTTTCATCCTTTTCTAAGGTTGTGGATATCCCTGCTGTTATGGTATACAAACCATGTCCATCAATAAAAATATTAAACAATGGTAATTGATTCCATGCTTGATCATCTTGAACTATAATTTGTAATACTTGTAATGCTTCTAATAATTTTTTACCCAAGCTTTCTGCTTCATCAATTTTTTTTGCCTCTTGTAAAATAAGCTGCTTTTCAACTTTAGGGACAACCAAAAAAGGGAACTTACGCAACTTTTCATATGCCAACCCTAGCTGAATTTGCGACAAATGCTGCATATGATGTGGAATGCATAATACAAATTCTGATGTCACTTCTTTAAACAAGTAATTACTTGCTTTAATAATCTGAACATTGCAATAAAGACTAAACATGTTTAGTAATCTAAGAGTATTCTTTTTAACAACTGCAGATAAGGCCTCCAACTTCTGTTTTTTTCCGCATCATCCTTTTGCTGCGCTAGTTGATTAAGCTCAACATAAGTCGCTTGCAAAGTTTTTACGTTGTGAATCATCATCATAAATGGATAATATGGAAGCGGACTATAAGGAGAATCATGAATATCCCGCATCTCAGCATCCACATCATCTATAGCTTGCGCATCAGGATCATTGCTCGAAATTATTTCTGGATTCATTTGTTGCATTTTAGCAAAATAATCTGGATCATATTTTTGCATAATAAGCAGTTCATCTTTAATTGCAAAAAAATTCCACAATTCAATTGCATTTTGCAAAGAAATTAATAACGACTTAGGACACAACACAAGTTGTTGAGAAAATAATGCGCTCGTTAATTCTGTAATCATAGTAAGGTCTAAATTATTGATCCGATTAGGCTGCATACTATTCTCTATACTTTCAGACACATCATTTACGATAACCAAATTAGTTACTAAATCAGAGGCATATACTGAATGCGCGAATAATAACAACAAATAACTTGCTTTCATTTTCATCCTTGCTCCTTTTTTTCAATGTCTTAAAAAGACGGAATAATCAAATCTAAAAAAACTGCGTTCATTATCGCAATGTTTTTAGGTCAATCTAGCTTAAACAATTACGTAGATCATCGTTTTTATCACTACCCATTTAAAACCTCATTTGCTTTTCTTAAAATCACTGTTATAGTTTAAAACTGTTTTCAATCTAATAACGAATCAATAAGGATTAATCATGGAAAAACTCAATATTTCAGTGATGTTACGCGCAAGGCACGAATCCTTATTCGACTTGTCCGCCATAGCTAAAAGCGACGGCTGGACGCCTGACTGTGCGCAACTCGCATAATCAATTTCTTATAAAACTCCAAATCAATAATCATTTTTGCTATGTTATTCATCATATAAAATTATTTTCAAGGAGTTTAAATTGACTCTAAAAATTCATCACCAACAAATATTGATTTTATCAATTGCCAGTTTGTTATGCATCATAAGCAATACTCATACTTCTCAAGAAATAATACGAATAGCACAAAAAAGACAACGGGACCATGAATGGGACATCTATAAATGGATGCTTAGCGATCATTTTAACATGCAAAACAAACAAACCGAAAGCACTCTCACAAACTCGTTATTTGGTGAAATAATAGAAAAGCTTCATGATTGGCAACGTCGCAAAAAGAATACCTTATTACTCAAAATATTGTCTGACCCGACAATTCCTATCCAGGTACAAAACAAAATCAAAAGCTTGTTTAACGCTACAGCTTTACATGATATTTGTGGTACGCAACCAGCCCATCAAGATCGTATGAGACATATAAGACAAACGAATGGTGGAATTAAAGAATAAAACATTGTTCTCAAACAAACTAAACCCAAAAAGATCCAAAATACATTGCAAACAAATCTATGCCATCTTGAATTTTTTTACTATGCTCTTCATTCACTTTTAACAAAGATGAATGACAAATCCGCTTTTTTAAGGATTATTTTATATTATGTTGCGTTGTAACTTAATATTTCGTCGCAAAGCGACATAATGAAAAACAGTCATTTAAAGATTGTGCCTGCACACCACTTGCCCTGCAAGTGGTGTGCCTGGTTGGATTCGAACCAACGACCTACGGATTAGAAATCCGTTGCTCTATCCAACTGAGCTACAGGCACATATCTAAAAAAAAGAAATGATTCTAGAATGAATCGTCTTTAGTATAACAACACATAACTATTTACACAATAACCTTCATGTAAGTAAACTACTAAAAAAGGAGATTTTTATGTTTGCATACTATTTATTGGTCCTGATCATGACCATTTCTCAAATAATTATGGCAGGCCACGAAGAATACAGCCCAGAATCAACAATAACCAGAACTGACTCAACGGATTCCATCGAAACCATAGCTGCCCATCACAATCAGATGCTACACAACGATGAATTCGAGCATCCAGCAACAGAGCCAGGAACTCCCCGATCTCGCCAAAACTCAATTGATAGCTTAGATGAAGATCACGACCAAACACCTACTAAAAAACCTACTGTCAGCACACAGCAAATAGAAGAAAACTTTAAAGCATTAGCCAAAGCAAAATTTAGAGAAAAATCTACCACAAGACATCAAAAATATTTAGACAAGGTCAACACCTTGTCACCAGAAGACCAAGCTGTATTTAAAAACCCCGATTTACTCAGCAATATGAACAAAAAAGAACTCGTCGGTCTGCAAACCAGAATCATTAATAGAATAGAGGTAGAAGATGATTTTTCTAGACTCGGCGGTAAACGAAGCCAAACCTTTATCGATGATTTAACAAAATTAAAGAACCAAATCATCGAAGAGCTCAAAACACCTGGTAAGTCTATCGATAACGACCAGCAATCATTACCTCGAGATATAGCGCCAAAAACACCTTCTGAAATTCCTGCATTACCAAAGAAAGTAACTACGTTCTTTGATCTGATAAATACTCTATCACCGCAAGCCAAAGCAATATATGAGCATCCTGAAAAAATTGAAACCATGTCTCTTGAAGATCTCGATAAGTTTCAACAAGAAATAACACGTAAAATCAAAGATGAAGAAACCAAAAATGGAATTTTTCGAGATACATCAAACAATTTATTTTTAAAAGCTCTCACAAAATTAGAAACAGCTATTGAATCTCAAAAAACAACGGTAGCAGAAGCGCAAGGTAGAGCAACACAAAGAGACAATGCTCAAGCAGGGACCCTGGGTGATTACCTCGCAAATAATGTATTCACCAAAACCAACAACAAAGAAACATTTAATATCAACGATGTTCACGATGAAAAAATCACGGTTTTAAATAAGCAAATAGAAGAGCTTGAGCAAAAAGAAGTACAAACACCTGCTATTAAAGCAGAAATAGCTGATTTACAGCAACAAAAACAAGCACACTATAAGAACTTATACGCCGAAATCAAAAAACAAGTTGATACGCTCGAATCTGAGCAAAGAAAATGGAATACGGCATCAAGAAACATGGATGCCAACAAAGTAACGCGATCCCGACTCATCAAAGAACTAGATACAAATCAAAAAACAATCGGTGAACTAACGACAAGAATACAAGATCAAGAAAGAGCTCTTACTGAGCAGAAACAAGAAGTACAAACACTGCAATCACAACGAGATACTACAGCAAAAGATATTAATCAATACACCGAAGAACTCACAAAATTACAAAGGGAACCAAAAAACTATGTGGATCCTGAAACAACAACAAGAATCAAAGAAATAACAACTCAGCGTGAAAAACTTGGCGAACAACTCACAGATCTCAACCGGCAAATCACAGAAGCTCAATCCTCTACACTTAGTAAGCTCAGAAACAAATTTAAATTACCGGATCTTGAAACTCAACAAACAAAACTACAAGATCAAGTTAACAGCCTAGGCACTCAACTAAGAACACTCCATGAGGCAGCAAAGCCTACTTTCTCTCCTGATGTCACACGCAACATTCAAGAATTACAAACACGAAAAGATCTGCTGATTAAACAACAAGAAACAAGAAACGCTAGAATAGAACAGGCGACACGCGATATCCAGGGCGATCAACAAGATTTAGATGAAAATCGACAAGCATTGCAAACAGCTCGCAATCAAATTAAGGCGGATACAGCAACTCTGGCAGCGCTCCCACAACCGACACCTGCAGAATTAAATGCCCGTATACAAAAAGAACTAGATGATGATCCTAACGCGTCTGCGCAAGAACGCAAAGAGATACGACAACGGATCGAAAAATTCCCTCTCGTCACCAGCGCAGAACTACAAGCAAGAGATAGCATTATTCAAATGAAATTAAACCGTCTTAACGCTATACGACATCCTCTAGAGCAAGCATCTTTGCCTACTGCTCAGCCTTAAACAGTCTTGCAAATTCAGTGGTTGCTTCTTTCAGTTTTGCAGCCACTGAATCTGAAACATCTTTTGTTGTTTCAATCTCTTGGTAGACATCTGCGTAGACAGATTTGATAAAGCTCGTACATTTTTGCACAAAAGAAGAGATTTCTCTGAGTGGTATTGCATCAAGTATATTTTGTCGAAGCATGAATAAAATAATCGCTTCATCGACAAATGAGTAGTGCAAATATTGTTCTTGTTTCAAGATTTCGATTGCAACAGCACCACGATTAAGATGCTTTTGTGATATTTCATCCAGCTCGGTACCAAACTGTGCAAAACTGAGTAATTCATGATATTGAGCCAACTCTAAACGCAGGGCTTTCGACATTTTTTTAACTGCAAGTGTTTGAGCAGCACCACCCACACGAGAAACTGACAGCTCAACACTCACAGCTGGTCGAATACCTTGTTTAAACAGTTGAGCGTCAAGCACCCACTGACCATCAGTAATGGAAATTAAGTTCGTCGGAATGTAAGCCGTAATATCATCTTCTTGAATTTGAATGATAGGTAGCGATGTAATCGATCCACCAGCTTTTAAACACGCTGAACGCTCAAGCAAGCGGGAGTGTAAGTAAAACACATCTCCAGGATATGCTTCACGACCAGGTGCACGTCGCATCAAAAGAGACATCTCACGATACGCAACAGCATGGTTCGTTAAATCGTCGTAAATAATTAAAACATCTTTACCTTGGTACATGAAATATTCAGCAATCGCAGTACCAGAATATGGCGCTAAATATTGATTAAGCACTGCTTCACTTGAATCAGCACTTAGCACGATCGTGTACTCAAGTGCTCCATGCTCTTCAAGTTTATTTACTAAACGAGCTAAGTTTCCTTGACGTTGACCAATAGAAACATAAATACAAATAACATTTTTATCTTTTTGATTCAAAATCACATCAACTGCTAGCGCTGTTTTACCCGTATTTCTGTTACCGATAATTAATTCACGTTGCCCTTTTCCAATCGGCACTAAAGCATCAATTGCTAAAATACCGGTTTGAAGTGGTTGAGAGATAGGAGTACGATCAACAATTGATGGACACTCTTGTTCTACAAAGCGTTGATGTGTCGTTTCAATTGCACCAAGACCATCAATCGGTTCACCAAGTGCGCTGACAACACGACCCAGCATCGATTCACCTACAGGAATTTGAAGTGCTTCACCAGTGCGCGTAACAACTTCGCCTTCGTTAATCGATATTGCTTGAGATAGCACAAAAATAGAAACAAAGTCCTCACTCATATTTAAAATGATTCCTTTGTTGCCTCCCTCAAATGTAACCAACTCACCATACACAGCATCAATCAGTCCATATACTTTACAGATACCGTCACCTACTTGTACGACGACACCGACTTGATCAAGCTGCTGGTGAGGCTTATCTTGTAATTCTTTTTGAAGCAGGGAAACTAATTCTAAATCTTTTGTGCTCATTTTATTCCTCATGACGCATTTGATTTTAATTTTTAAAAGCTATGGGATTTAACTAGTTAAATCTACCTGTTGGGCTAGTAGGCGAATACGTGCCGCAATTGAATATTCCCATAACAAAACATCTGATTGCATACGTACTCCTGCAATCAAAGCTTCATCAATGATAACGCGACTTATGATTTTTTTACCAGACAATTTCATAAAAAAATCTTCAAATTTTTTCAGTTCATCTGCATCTAACTCTGTAGCTGTACTAATCGTCACTTCAAGCATATTGTTTTTCTCTAAATAGAGACAACAAATATCTTGTACCACAGACGGAAAGAGTGGTAGTCGTTTATGAACTACCATAATATCCACTAATTTTTTCAAACTATCAGGCAATGAAAAATGCTCAAACATATCATCAATTAAAACATGCCGTTTTAAATCTTTGGTCGTTAACTCACTCACGAGTGACATAAAAGTATGATGTCTACGACAAAATCGCATGACCGATTTCATATGCTCAATATCTTGCCATTGCAAGCTACTTGCAAACTCTAATATGTACGCTTTTGCATACTGCTTAGCAACTAATGATTGTGAATATCTCATACTTACTATTACTCGTAGAGTGCACGAAGCACTTTAGTTGTGTACGCTTTACCCAAACTCTTATCTTTACTAAATTTTGCCTGTAAAATTTGTGCTGTATCTTGAAGTAGTCCAGGCAATTCTTTTTCAATTAAGAAACGACGATGCACATATTCTTGTTTTTTTTCTAACTGCTGTTGCATTTTTGCTTGCTGCGCCAGGCTGATTGCTTTTTCATGCTCTAAAACAGCATCAACTTGCTTCTGCCATAACATAAATTTAAGTTGTAAATCATCATACAATTGTTGCTGGTTTTTCATGCTATTTTCTAAATCGGTACAAGCTTCTTTTAATTTAACTTCTTGCTGTACCAGCATTGCCAAATCTTGCTGCTCATACGTTAAAGCCTGTGAAATATATTTCACAACATATTTTTGAATGATAAAAACCACTAAGCCAACACGCACAACAATATTTAAACAGTTAAATATTAAATCTATCGATATATTCATAGCTCAACATCCGACAGTTCATCATGTAACATTTTTTGAATGTTTTGTTTTTCCTGCTCAGACAATTTAACATCCGAAAGCTCAATGGACGTTGAAATACGTATAGCATCAACATCATTTTTTGCATTGAATCGAGGAATCATTGATGTTAACGTTTGCTGCATCGTTTTCCAACGTTGACGTTGCTGCCCGATCAGCTCTTTTTGCTCTGCCATGGTTGTATCAACATTTTTGAGCAGTTGATTTTTATGCTGCTCATTTTGCTCAAGTAGGATCAACGCAGGCGCGAAAATAAATCTACGCAAAATGGCATATGCTACCAAAAAATGCAGCATCTGAAAAAGTAATGTAACATCAGGAAGATTCATATATTTTCAACGATCTATACGCTAAACTTTACCAATAATAATAAATGCTATTAACAAGACATAGAGCGCACAAGTTTCAACAAGTGCCATTGAAATAATCATGGTCATACGAATTTTTGAATATGACTCTGGATACTTACCCACGTTTTCACATGATTTCGCACCAATCATACCTTGTGCAATTGCTGGTCCAACGGTCCCAATTCCCATTGCAATAGCAGCTCCAACAAAAACCGCTGCTTGTGCATAAGCGCTAATATTTGCATCCATGATCTGTACCCCTTATAAAATTTATACATTTATTTGCAATTATGACGCTACAACGTTTGACAATGTAAGATCAATATTTCCATGAATCTTTAAAAAATCAAGGATTTGAGCTACGAAATTTTGTTGTATAGCCACATCGTCTCTAAAATTCACTGTTCCATCTAGTACTAAAACAGGTATATTCTGCAATTCTAAACATATATTTTTTTCAATCAACAACTGTTCATGACAAACATGTAATTTTTGTAAATAATCGAGCGGAACTCCCGCTTCTTCACTGCGATTGCGATTTTTAAGGCGTTGATAACAAACTTCTGGTGTTACTCGTAAATAAATAAAACCAATCGGTAATTCAGTATTGCGCATATACCAATCCCACATCTGTCCGTACACTGCCCACTCTAACTCAGAAATCATCTGACCTTCATGCAGCATGCGAGCAAAACAGTATCGATCAGAAAACCAAGATCGTTCCATCATCTGAAAACCATTTGCGTTTTTACTTTCTGCGCACTGCTTACGAATACGCGTCATACTTGCATAGATCTGAAATAAAGTTGCCCATCGTGTCGGATTTTCATAGAACGCTTGTAGCATGTTATGCCCATCTACATTCTGCCACTCATCACAAGGCTCAAGTGAAATAACCACGGGCAAATATTTTTGTAGCATGTTTACAAATGTCGATTTACCAGCACCAATATTACCCTCGATAAAAACAAGAGCTGGCTGAGACCCTAATGCCAGCATGGTGCTACATAATGCAAATAATAGAATATGTTTTTTCATATTTACCTTTTAACCCTGAATATCTTTTAAAAAATCTGTAACTTGTTTTAAATAGTGCTCTTGCATATCAATATCGACCGTCAAATCCCCTGACAAATCTAACACCAATGTCGGAACCGCACCCAAAACTGAGTCTATTCCTGTTTTATGCATAAACCAATCTTCATACTTCTGCTCTATCCGTTTCAAATAATCTAACGTAATCGGCTTCTCTTCAAAACGACCTCGATGGCTGATTCTGTTGTAACAAATTGAAGCAGGTGTCCGTAAATAGACAAATCCATCTGGTAGACGCGCAACTCTCGCTTCTTCTCTATCCCAAAGCTTGCAATACAAGCTCCATTCCAAGCCATCCATTATACCAATCTCTCGAGCTACTTGAGCAAAACAGTAGCGCCCAGAGTAGATAGAGCGCTCTACTACACACACTTTATCCGATAAGGCGTGGTATTCCTGCAGTAACTGATCAACGCGCGTACATAAAATATAGCTTTGAAAGCTATAAGCCCAGCGAGTTGGATTTAAAAAAAACTGCTCAAGCAGATTATATCCATCAACATCCTGCCAGAGCTCATTTGGTTCAAATAACAGATCAACATCAAGATGCTTTTGAAGGAATGCTAAAAAGGTCGATTTACCAACCCCAACATTACCCTCTATGCATAGTGTAATCTTTGATTTACTCGTCATATCGATCGTACTCATTACCACTTATCCCATTACCCGCAAAATCAGCTTAAAGATCTCGTCAAAAAAGGCGGCTTTTTTTCAAAAAAACTTGCAAGATAGCATACTATGACACGAAAAAAAGAACACCCCTTTTTGCCTAAAGTAAAAAAATATAGTATGGTTAACGATGAAAAAGTTATAAGTATATACATAACATGATGGTGTTTATGAAACTTAAATTGATCAAACAGCACTGTTCATTTTTAACATTATCTCTTATCTTTTCTGTCGCAACCGCAAATGATTTTTTTAATTTTGACTCTATCGACCTATCAGAGCCTACAGAGTCAATAACTAGCCCAAGCAAAGCCGTCAACGGCGATGACCTTGATGACCTTATTAACGGAATAACTCCTGAAGAACTCTCTACAATACGCTCTTGCGCACTAGGCAATGCCAACAATTGGCTGCTATTATTTGCCCAATTTAATTTCATTCAAGCCCTGAATGCACCTTTTTACAAAGCAACATCAATACCAATCACTCGGAATTTGATTCACTATCCAGCTATGGAAATTTGCTCATATCCAGATCTATCGCATCGCCAATTTACAGGCCATATTTTATTTACTAAAACATCCGAGAAAGCTTTTCGTACGTCAACTGACGATGAAGTTGGAACACGCATAGGTTCATATCTCAATATTGAAGACAGAACACTCATCACCGCGCTTGAATCTTTCTTTTCTACCAAGAAACAAAAAGCAACCGTGGACTTTACCGCCCTTAATAGAGCGCTTGGTAGCGCACACCTGGAAGAACGACGCTTCGCTTTTATGAGTCATTACTACCAAGAAATGGGTAGTGATTTTTATTTTGAAGCAAAAATGCCTCTCGTTTGGATGATTCGCAACTTAAATTTCAAACAACAATACAAAGATGTTATCGATCAGCAACTTTCTATTTATAAAAGCGGTGGTGGTAATGTTGGTGATGGCGAATTTGATGAAGATGCTTTCGCTAGCAAACATCTGATCATGGACGTTCTAGGAACAGGAACGCTTGAACTCAGCCTTTGTAAAAAAGTATGGGAACATAGCACATGGAGCGTTGATTTAGGTGGAGGACTACTACTCCCTACTGATTACGCCTTTGCATGTGGAATACGCGGTAGTTGCTTTAAACCGGTTGAAAAAGCTCCAGTTTTACATTTTTGCGATATCATTGATCTAAGTACTGAAACAGTTTTACCAGGCGGAGCGCAAATTGCTTCTGATTATTTCCTGGGAGCTTTAGATCAATTGTCATCAATTTTACTACAATGCCCACTCGGTTATAACAACCATTTAGGAGTTGAACTCAAAGTTTCTCCTTTCTGGCAAGTAAAACCAAATCTAGAATTTAATGGTATATACATATTCGAAGCATTTTTACCCCGCGAACAACAAAGATTCTATGTTCCTAAAAACACCGCTGAATCTTTTGAGGATCAATACAATGCTCTTCCGCGAGCAACAGAAGAAGACCAACAAGCAAAATTAGCCTTTGTTGAACAAAGAATTACGCAATTACTATACCCTAAAGCAATAACGACCAAAATGTATCCTGGATGGATATTTACCTCTATTTCTAGCCTACGAAAGTCATATCACGCGTGGGACTTTATAGCTGGTTACAGTGGTTGGTACAAATCAGGTGAAAAAATTCTCAGTTTCCCTAACAACTCAGCTTCAGAAATGAAAGCTTTACACCTAGACTATGCAAAATCAGTCAACCCTGAAGTTTATTCAGTGAAACTATTTGGTAAAATACACAAAACATTACATACTAAGCGCCATGATGATTTATCATTATCGTTATGGGCTGATGCAACTATTTTCAATAGCGGTATTGGCAATGACGTCTCGCTTGGTTTCTGTTTTGATCATAAATTTTAAATAAGGAATATAAATATGAAACGTTCGATTATCTTTTCACTCGCCCTGCTAACAGCACTACCAACAACTCCACATACCTTATCAAATCAACTTCTTAAAGTTGCCGACCAGGCGGGAATATTCAATAGAGCTATTGTCGACATTCTCAAAGTGCGTCAAAAGATCAAAGAGTTTATCTCTGGAAAGTTTTTTATTAAAGGTGCCCTGTGTCCACTAACCATAGTTGACGGGCAAGGAAACCAGTTGTCACACAAATTAAATGTACTGCTCAAACGTCCAGAAGCAATCTTTGGCGGGACATTTATCGTTATCTCTACCAGCCATGCTGATCTATCGCACTATAGCACACCTCAAACTCAAGCAACCCTGCAAGAATATATCACAGCAACTAACAAACAAAATGTGCTATCACGCTACGAACGAACCAATACTAATGGAATAGCAACAGGTCTGTTTGCACTTCACCCAATCACTCAAGAAGCTCTACCTATCATTGTTGCAGATTACATCTTAGAAGGATATGATACACGGGTTACACAAGCTCACTTTGCAATCCCTGCACATGATCAAAAAGATTTCGAATTCGCTCATGCTCATAACCTCAATATTAAACTGGTCATCAACTCTGCTGAGCAAGGTAAATTATCAAGCCCACAATACAACAAACTAACAAAACAGCTGGTATGTGCTTACCCTGGTGATTATGATGACTGCTCAGTCATTGACAGTGATTTCCTCAATGGCTCTATACGCGCAGCTTATGACATCGCTATGGCCCACTTACAAAAAAATAATATCGGCTCTGAATATAAACAATACCTACTCTATCAACTCGGTAACAAACATTATTCATTGCACGAGCTTCAGATGATCGAATTAACACTTGCTAAAGAAAACAAAGAGTTATCACAGTCACAAAAAGAGCTTTTAAAAATTATTATGATCCAAGCTCAAGCTGACTTTTTAACCATCGTTGAACAGTTCTTAGTCAACGCAAAAGATGCAAAAGACCTTATGGTTGAACTGATCGAAGAATCTTGCGCACTGCGTGACAACAAAGATGCATATTTACTCAAATGGGCTCATTTTAATACAACAGAAACAGAAAAAGTTGTTTTTAAACGTGATATCAACACATTTAACAACTTTTATAAGTTCGGTACAGAACTGGTAGATTTCCTGGGCGACTTTGCATCAAGCCTTCCATGTGCCCTTGAAACACTCAAAAGCGTTAAAAATACATGAGCACCGATCAAATATCTGGAATTATAGACCGAATCCTGTTTCAAAATAATGAAACAGGATTTTCGGTTTTTATGGTTCACTGCAAAAAACATGACCCAATCACGGTCACTGGTAGTTTCGTAAACATTCAGGCTGGACAAGAAATTCACATTGAAGGCACCTGGAGCTTTCATCCAAAGTTTGGTAAACAACTACTTGCAACCAGCTATACCGCAAAACTTCCAACCTCGACTGTCGGTATTAAAAAATATCTCAGCTCGGGATTTATTAAAGGTATTGGACCTACCTATGCCGAAAAGATCGTTGCGCGTTTTGGTGAAGCAACACTACAAGTCATCGATGAACAATCGAATCGATTATTTGAAATCGAAGGTATCGGTCCAAAGCGCGTTGAACAGATTACCGCATCTTGGCGTGATCAAAAATATGTTGCCAAGGTTATGGTGTTTTTACAGGAAAAAGGCGTATCAACTGCGTATGCAACTAAGATCTACAAAAAATATGGCCACGACTCAATAGCAAAGCTCACACAAAATCCATATCGTCTCACCGATGATATCTGGGGTATTGGTTTTAAAACAGCTGATAAAATTGCTCAAAATATGGGATTTGCGACAGGATCTGTGCAACGTATTCAAGCTGGTCTGCTTTTTTGCCTCAAGCAAGAAATGAACAATGGCAACGCGTATCAGGAAGTAACCAACCTAAAAGAGAAAACTTTACAGCTACTCGAGATCGATCCAGAGCTTCATGCAGCACAAACCAAACAAGCACTAACCACCCTGTATCAAAACGATCAAATTAAACTGATTACCTACGAGCAAAAACATTTTGTAGGCCTGAGTAGCCTGTACGGATCAGAAAAAGCGATTGCTCAAAAAGTATTACAGCTCAATCAAACTCCCATTACCAATGCTATTGCACCCACTGAGTTATACCAAGCACTTCAAAAAAACATGGATCTTGAACTCAACGAGGATCAACAAAACGGTATCTTACAATGTTTTCAACATAAACTATCCATCATCACCGGAGGACCTGGTACTGGTAAAACAACTTTGGTTAAAGCACTACTCAAGCTACTAGAAACGTATCAATTCTCATACAAACTCGCTGCTCCTACGGGACGCGCAGCAAAACGACTCATGGAAAGTACTCGTCGCCACGCAACTACGATTCATCGCTTACTCGAATTTGATCCGGCAACCATGAGGTTCCTGCACGACGACACCAACTGCTTAAACGTCGATTTTTTAATCCTTGATGAAACCTCTATGGTTGATATCTTCCTCGCGCACAACGTATTTAAAGCCGTCTCGCTCAAGACTCAGGTGATTATGATTGGAGATGTTGATCAATTACCATCAGTTGGACCTGGAAATGTCTTAAAAGATTTAATTAACACCAATGTGATTGCTTGCACCAAGCTGACGCAGATCTTTCGACAAGCACAAAATAGCATGATCATCCAAAATGCACACCGCGTCAACAACGGAGAGTTCCCAACGACAGCACTTCCAGACTGTAAAAAAGATTTTTACTTCATCAAAGAAGAGCAGCCTGAAAACTGTTTTAATGCTATTGCTAAAATACTTAAAACCACCATTCCTGCGCACCAGATCAAAATGGAAGATGTATCAATTTTAACTCCGATGAACAAAGGAGTAGTGGGCACACAAACATTGAATCACAACATGCAAAAGTTGCTCAATCCCGATGATTCAAAGCCCAAAACATCTTTTATGGGAACCATCTATCGCCAAGATGATCGCGTCATGCAGATTAAAAACAACTATGACAAAAAAGTATTTAATGGTGACATTGGAACTATTACCGATATTAATCATGACGATGAACAACTTTTAATCAATTTTGATGGCGTCGTCGTACCGTATGGTTTTGATGAAATCAACGAGCTTGTACTCTCCTATGCTATCACTATCCATAAAAGCCAAGGTTCAGAGTATGACGCGGTAATTATCCCTATTTACATGCAACATTTCATGTTGCTTCAAAGAAATTTGATATATACTGCTATCACAAGAGCAAAAAAATTATGTATTTTTATTGGTCAACCCAAAGCTATTGGCATGGGTATCAATAATGCAAAACAAGAGCAACGTATAACATTTCTACGTCAATATATTACCGAGCAATTAACATGTCGTTAAAATATTATTTTTTACCTTTTATGTTTGCGACCATCATCTATCCCCAGCAACCATTTACCATCATGATTGACCCAACGGGTGACGCAAAACATACAGGAAGAGAAATCGACGATACATTCGAACGAGGCATCACCATTCAGTGTGCCCAAGAACTCAAACAACAACTTGCAAAAATTATGCCTGATGTCAGAGTAATTCTTACTCGCGTACCCGGTGAAACGCTGCAGCCACTGCAAAATGCTTCTTTTGCAAATCGACTGGGCGTCGATTTTTATCTCACGATCTCGTTTTATAAAGAAATAGAAATTCCATCACATATCAGCTTTTTTTATTACCTGCAAAATGCTACTGATAGTTGGCATAAATACAATGCTTTACAGTTTTATCATGCAACGCACGCATATTTAATTAATATCAATATCACATGCGAGATTGCAAAAACATTTATCCAGCATTTTAAAGAAAAAAATCTCAACTCGGTATTTGCAGTACGGGGTATATTTGGAGTGCCTATTAGCCCACTCATTGGTGTCACGGCTCCTGCGCTCTATCTAGAAGCTGGTCTGCGTAGCAAAGATGATTGGAAATATCTGATAAAGCCGCTCATTTCTTGCCTGCAAGCAATTACTCCATAAGGTTTAACTATGAATAAAATATCACTTATAACCATTTGTATTATAACCATGCTGCTTGGCACTGTTTTTTTCTTCTACCAACAATCATGGATCCTCATCTCTTTTCCAACGACAAATCATCAAATCAGCAACAACCAAACTCAGCCTGTCAAACCTCAACAGGTCACCCTCTGGGTCTGGAAACAAAATAAATGGTTATCTGAAACATCTGAAATTATACACAGCTCCAACACGGCACAAACGATACAGTTGCTCCTTAATAATTGGTTTTTACTGCTTGAAGAAGAACAAATCACCGACAAACAAACAACCATTCAATCGGTCGCTTTAAGTGCCAATGGTAAAGAAGCGTTCATCTCGTTCAATCAAAACCCTCTTGACCCTCAAGCAAGCACCTATGAAACTTGTATGCTCGTCGAAGGACTACTTAAAACGATACGTTCTAATCAGATTCCATTACAATCTGTGCGATTGTTAGTCCACCATCACCCGCTCCAGGACGATCGACTTAATTTCGAAATAGCATGGCCCATTGACGGGTACATATCAACTCCATAAATAGTCCGCATACTTTGTAACAAATCATTTTTTTCAATCCTCAAACAAACAATATACTATTATGAACAAACCATTACTCACATGCATATTTATGCTTATTCCAGCGCACAACCATATCGTAACTGACCCTTGAATGAGAAAACAATTAATCCAAAATCACCCTGAAACTCATATGGTTCATCAACAATGGAATGCACAGGAAGCTCCTGCGCAAAAACGATCAATCATATCTTTAAAAAACAGAGATAGAATTTGTACTGCTGGTATACTTATTGGCACACTATGTTTTCTTCAATTGTGCGATCAAATGATTCAAAACTCATCTTTCTTGTTGTTTTTTATAGACTTCTAACGCGGAAAAATTATATTAATATGATCTTACTGTCATATTGTATAACTATAAAAGCACTCAATATTATGAATAAAAAACTACTCACAGTTGCATTAATTCTTGTTGCTTCGCAACACAATGAAACATCAGAAGCAAAACGGAGAAAAAGTCCGTATCAAAACCTAAGAATACAAATACCAACACCCACAATAATGGGAAATACAACTACGCCTAGAAATACTCATGGAAATCCTCAACAAACAAGGATTCATTCGTGTTTAGCTACAGTAGAAGCTGGAATTAGCTTCTTTGTTTTATGCAGCTACAGTTGCGCACAAGCACTATACTGCAAAGTAATGACCGATGATGATGATATTCATGTTTAATCATTTGTACCCTCAAAACTTTTATCAACAACTATAATTTATCATACAGTTCCACAACCATTGTCATACAAAATTCATTGTGCTATGGTCAAACACGATAGATCTTTCAATTTTAAAGGAGAGAAACAATGTTTGATATGGTACTTAATAAATTATCTACACACCAAAGAGGAATGCTTTGTTTGGTGCTTGGATTTATTTTAGTTTTTGGCGCTCTTGGTAAATTAGGATTCTTACAAGATTCTTTAAATATTATCATGATCGTTGTAGGTCTTTACTTGCTATTCTGCGGTGCTCAAGCAATTAACTTGATGGGCAAACTAAAAAATTTAAAAGGTAGAAAATAAAAATAGCCGGTGAAAACCGGCTATTTCTTTCATCACTATCTTACTTATAATTCTATGCTGTTATTTTTAATAAATATTTTCATGCTTGGACCAGCTATTGCAATTCCAGCTTTGGTTAATTTATCTACTAAAGCAAATCGAATATTGCTTGCGATTTCCCATTGGCGCAACGTATTACCAGAACTTAAAAATCCTCTGATCATAAACACATAGCCCTTATCACCAAAATCCTGCAACCGAACAAATGGCTGAGGAACTTTTAGTACATCAGGATCTTCATCAATCACTTCTAGACACATTTTTTTAACCAACTGAATATCGGTTCCAAACGGTACGCTAAACAATATTTCCTCAAGGCCGATATAGCTGCGGGTATAGTTCCAGTTATACAGTGAAGCTTTTAGAATTGTTGAATTCGGTACCACAATGTTAACGGTGTTTTGACGTCGTAAAATCACAGCTCTTGGTCCCACTTTACGCACAACACCCATCGTGTCACTATCAATTTTTACATAGTCACCCAGCTTGACCGGACGCTGTACAAGGATGAAAAAGTATGCAACAAAATCAGTAAACAGATCTTTAAATGACCAACCAAAAACAACAAGTCCAACATATGAGGTATAGGTCACTAACGACCCTAATTTCGATTGAACACATGCAAGCATAATCGCGAAAATAATAATTACATAACGTGAAATAATGATTACGGTATTTTGAATACCAGGATCAACATATTGAATATCAAACAATTTTTGCAGCACTACCTTTTTGAAAAGATAAGCAAACACTACACCAAGAAGAGAAACAAAGATGATGTAGAGTAAGTTGATAACCTTAAATGATTCAGGAATAATTTTACCAGCACTATTAACAGACTCGATCTTGAACAACTCATGAAGCGCAATTTTACGCACGGTTCCATACGTGAACCCATAACTCCACACATGTGAACATAAAACAACCGTAACTATCAAACAAAGCAGCATGCTCGTAATGACATATATCGCATACCATGTCTTAGCATAATCAAAGCGCTCACTTGCCACCCCGACACTATCAGGCTCCTGGAAAAACAGTACCGTTGAATACTGTTTTGCAATGGTATACAAAAGAAACATCGTGGCACAAATGCTAATCGTTAAAAACAAATTCCAAAATATATGCCACAGCAGCGATCCATAACCACCAAGGTACGGATCACACATAATCAGAAGTGAAAACAACCCTAACAAAAACAAATAATAATAGCGCTCAAACATATCAACAATACGCTGCGCTATCGCTGATTTTTTTGGTAAGAGCTGAATAATTTCATCTTTATCGAGTGAAAAAACAATCGATATAAAAATAACGACATGATAAACACGCAATAAAATATTGGGCAACTCAGTTACTTGATGCGCCATGACCACGATAAACATCTTACGCAGTATTAAAATAATAATCGTAGCTATTGAAAAGAACGAATAGACCAAAGAGAATTTATCGATTAAACGTTTGCTGAGTAAAAAATAATCAAATCTTCTGTTAATGGTGAGTGTAATGAGCAATAATCTGCGCGAAGCATAAATCCAAAATACGATAGAATAAATATAAAACATAATGAGTAATGCAACGGGCACATCATACAATGATTCATACACAAAACACAAAAACCAGATAAATAGTGGCTTAAAAACATCGCCCCCAAAACCAATGAGTATCGCAAACAAATGTCTCCATCGATATAATGGATCAGTATCATCGTAATCTTCACGCGTGAGTGATCGATAGAGAGTCGGCAACAATGCCTGCAAAAACAGATAGAAAATGAAAATGCCAAACAACATCAGAAAGAATGCTAGCATGCCACCAAAACCAAAACCCGCAAACGCATATGCGACCTTTTGCATAGTTAATTGAGCAACATAAGTTGTAATAATGATGTACACATCTTTGAGAAATATTCCAATATTAGGAATAATATTTTTAATGCCATCCCACGTTACAGCACTCATAGATCGATGCCAGACGCCAATCATATCAAATTCATGCAAAATCGTTGATACTGATTCGATAGCTTCTTCATCTGCTCGTAGTAAGTGTTCATACAATTCGTTCATCTGAAGCATGATTTCATACTGCTGCTCCATGTCTTTAATGATATGAGCAAGCATCATTAAACTATCAGCCCATTTTTTACTTTGTGCAGTTGAAGTCAAATGACTATTGGATCCTAACTGCTCTTGTTGTCGCGTTAAATATTCAATAGATTTCTGAGCATCTTTGAGCAACCCATGCAGTGAAACAATCATCTCTTTGTGATGGTTAACATCCAACATCAGCATCTGCTTTAAATTTTTATACTCTGTTCGTTCTTTTTCAAACGTTTCACTGTCTTTACTGTGACCCTGCACAATATCATAGAGCAACTGTACCGCTTGCGCAGATACCAGCGTTTGACGCTCCTGAGCATCTTGCATCAACAGTTCTGTTTTAATTTTTTGCAGAGTTCTGTCGTACACTAACACCATATTTAAAGCATACGTTACAGAGTACAGCGCAAATCGATCAGATACGGTATGAACATCTCGATCTAGATCAATAAATTGCTGCATGTTAGTTACCGACAACTTAAATCGATGTCGCAAACGATCCAGCTCATCTTGCGACTCTAATTTTTTTGACGCCATATCTTGTCGCAACTTAATCAGCTCAGCCCGTTTTAGTTCCGACTGTTTTTTTTGCTCAATATTTTTGCGCTCATATTGCTGCACTTCTGCACTGTCGATATACAAACGATTACGAATAACATCTGCTTGCTCAGACAATGTATGCAAATGCTCTTGTAAAACTATTTCTTTAGAACTTAAAAGCTCTTGTTGTTTTTGATACAAACTTAAACGCAATGAAGCCAGCTCTCGCTCTTTAGCGATCACTTCTTTTTCCAAATCTAATAAAGAAATATCATCTTTATTCATATCTGGTTGATGTTTTTTTTCTTCGATAATTTGTTCTATGCTACCAAAATCTTTTTCTTTGGTTGCAAGAATACTCTCTTGGCGGCTAATTTCAGTAAATAGCTCATCTTTTTTGAGCAATAATTGCCGAACCTGATCTTCAAAGCCAAACATTTTTTTGGTTATATTTTGAAAATCAAAAAAAGTATAAAGCGATTTTTCTTCGATTAAATTATTTTCTTGTACATTTTCTGCAATTTGCTGTGATCCAAATTCAATATGCTGCTGCAAAAGCTCTAAGATCTTTGCGCGCGTATCCTGAATTTCAATTAAAATCGTTTCTAATTTATGTAATGTGTTATTTTTACGTATCGTGAGATTAGAGGTTTTTCTAATTGATATCGATTTTAAATCTTCAATCTGTTTTTTAATATCAACTATTTTTTGAGAGATATAATCGTGAGATTGACCCCATTGCTGTTGCAGGATAGCCAATTCTGTTTTTAAATTTTCTAAATATTTATAACGAGCAGCAGCATCAAGACCTAAAACAATACGAACTTTTGGAGTTGCTATCTCATTTTTTAACTTCGCACCAATACCAATATCTACAGCTGGTACCACCTGAATAGAACAAGCCATCACGATGATCAAGCGTAACAAAAACATTTTCAACCTTTACAAAAATCTGTACACCATTTTTATTGCAACACAAAACCATTTATTCACACTAGCGAAGAAATGGTTTTGATTCAATATAGATTTATCTGTATCTAAAAAAAGCTCAGTATATCAACTATTCTTAACGCAAGCCTTGATCGGCCAACTGATCCCATCCGACCTTAACATAACGCTGCAATAATTGATCGTCATGTACTATCTTACCATATGGATCTTGCATAGCTATACGATATAACTCTTGAGTTTCAGGCAGTAGTCCACACAGTAAAAACAATCTTAACAATGCAACTTTTTTACCCTGTGCAGATACATTATCAATATCGCGGTACAAATATAATAAAAACTCAACAATATCTGACACCGCAACATTGTTGGGTATAAACTTTAAACAGATCAGCATAATTTCATGTATAAATTGCAACTGCATCACATCAACCGAATTTGTTGATCTCACAATTTCTAAATATTCGAATCGATATAAATGGTTAAAAGGCTCAACCTGACATAAAATCAATGAACCTGTTGTCAGCAATGCGCCTTGATGTTTTTGGGGATACACACAAACAATTTTTCCATATTGCGCATGCAAAATCTGTACCTTTTTATATACGGGCACAAAATTTTTAATAACAAACGCATATGCAATCATCTTGTTTTTTCAATCCCAATAAAAATTAATTTTATAACAATGCCATATAAGCATTCATCGAATAATGACGACCTAAAAATCGTTTAATCATAACTTGTGGCGCAACAGAACCACCAGGACTTAATATATCTGCAACATATTTCATTCCTGTTTCATAATTCCATAAACCATGCTCTTTCATATGCCCAAATAAATCTGCAGCAATAACTGAACTCAGTGGATATGTGTAATAGGCTGCGGCATACTGTTGCGCTAAATGAGTAAAGCTTGTTTCGACATGGAAATCTGGTTCATACACCAAATGACGGAATAGTTTTTTATGCAACTTAGCAATCAAAGCAGGAACATCTTGCTCACTGCAACCCTTAAATAAATAGAAGGATAACATTGATAAGTATAGTTGTTTCAACATACGGCCAGCTCGGCCAAACTTTTGAGCCGCAACTAATTTTTCTATCAGTGGTTTTGATAGTGGCTTGCCAGTGTGTACATTATGACTAATAGCAATCAACATTTCTGGTTCATCAAACCAATATTCAAGCATAATCGATGGAGTTTCTACAAAATCTTGAACCACTTGTGTACCTGAAAACATAGTAAATCGCGTTGCACCAAATACGGCATGCAACCCATGACCAATTTCATGAAACAGTGTGATGACGTCACTAAATTCCAACAAGGTTGGTTTATCTGCTTGGGGTGCTGTAAATTGCGCTGCAACGACAGATGCACCCACGCATGCTATGCTGCAATCATCACGAATCGCCGGGATAATAATCATATGACATGCATCAGCAATATTTTTACCAGGACGATTGTATAAATCTAAAACTAAATATCCAATCATCGCCTGATTTTTTAGTGATCGAACACCATATACCAACAGATCCGGCGCCCACAGTCCTTCTCCATTTTCTTTTTCAAATGTTACATGAAATACTTTTTTAAACTGATCAAGCATTGCAGGAACCACGTGATCCAGAGGGAAATACTCAGCTATCTCTCCGTCATTAATCTGGAAATATTTCTTACGATATACCGATTTTACAAATGCATCATCCCATGGTTGTATTTTTCCCTGAGGCGTTGCAATAACTGAAGAGGGTAATGTTCTGAGCATTTTTTTGTAATCACGATCTACAAATAGTTGAATTTCTTTTACAAAACTCCATAAAAACTGTTCTACTTTTTTTGCACTTTTCATCATCAAATCATGCATTTGATACTCTGCAAAGTTCTGGAACCCATAGAGTTGTGCTATTTTATGACGGTTTTCCATTAACGCTTTTAAAATAGATTCATTTTGAGGATATCCAATTTGACCAAACATTAAATAATATGCTTTACGAGTTTCTGCCACTTCGCATGTTTCCATAATCGTAAAGAATAATGACCAATCAGATGGTAATAAATAGTTACCCTGGTCATCCTTATGCAAGGTTTGTAAAACAGACTCAGCAACACCGGTCATCTGATCATCTGCTATGAGAATATGACGATGATCATGCAGCACGTTACCATAATATTGTCCTGATAACTGTCCAGAAATTTTTTGTAGATCTGCTAACTCTGTTTTTTGTTCAACGGCTAAAGCAACACCTTCTTGTATCCCGTTTTGAATCATTGTGTTTAAAAAATGCCGTACAGGCTTGCTGACATGATATGGATCTTTTCCGTACTGTAGATACTCACAAAAGGCTTCATGTAGTGCTACATTGCCAACCATATTGCTCATCTGATATTGCTTTAAATCTTGAACCGCTAAATTAGCAGAAAGTTGCAGTTGCGCATTGGAACCAAGTACAGCAAGAACTGATAGTACCTGTAAATTAGTAAAAAATTGGAGGTACGCATGCTCATACAAGAGCACGGTATTTTGATAGGTTCGACTCTGTGGCGATACAATATCAATTTCAGTAAGTACTTCTTGCATATGAGATTTTGTAGTCTCAACTAACAAATCGATTTCTTCGGGTGTACTTGGAAATAATGACACGACTCGATCCATGTCAACACGAGCACACATACGCTCCTGTTCAACACTTTTTTTCTTGCATCCTGTAATCATTAAAATGATACATAAAAATGATATTATTTTTCTCACGAAAAACATCTCCTACTTTTTCCCACACAATATTGCCCACTCATTATTAATGAGTACCAGTATACACATTCAACCAAAACACACAAAGACAGTACCTCTACGATAATATATTGACTTAACTTGAAGAGCTGTACTAAGTTAACTTTAAATAAAAAGGAGTCAAAATATGAATTATTTAATCATATTATCGTGTTTTCTTACCACCTTATTACCACTTAGCATAACACATACAGCCCACTCAGCAGCTACCCCATACGCAGCATTTCTCAAGAAAAAATCACCTCCTGCACATGGTACACCCAAGGAAGCAAAATATAACCTTAAATATGTATCACCAAAAGCAGCTGCAACCAATGTCGTAGAAATCATACTAGCCATGATTGAACCCGACGAAACTGCGCCTGTCATAGTTGATAAAAAACCAGCCGTTGATACAAAAAAACCTGCAAAACTACCTTACAATTTAAACATCACAAAAATAGAACAACCACTAAGTCTCCTGCTTACTTTTGAAACGAAAGAAGCATTAACTCCAGTCATAAAAAATGCTCGTCAGCAGTTTGCAACTATGGCTAAAGTTCTTCAAGTGGCCGTCACCTTGTATCACCATGACCAATTACCTGAACTATCTTTGTATCTCCAGAAAAATATGCCATCTATGCCAGCATATCTCGTCGCAAAATCTCCTGACCAAATCATCGCGTATTATATCAGTCAATGTTACAGTCTCCTGGTTGAAGAAAATGTTACTGGTTGGTTAAATAAAAAACCTCAACTGTTCATCAAGCACCACCTTCAAGAACTGTTCACGCCTCAAAATGAACTATTTACCTTGCAGGTCATTGAACTTCTCGCGAAATTCAATCCACTTTGGGATTTCTGTGCAAAAATATTCTTTAACGATGAGCATTCAACAAACATTCAATTAGAATATCCAGAAGCAACCATGTCTATTGAAGCCTGGTCAAATATTACCGAAAATAAAGCTCTCGATCTGTATAAATTAACAACCCATGGTAGTAAAGAAGATGAAGAAGATAAAAAAACAGCAGCAAATAAACACAAACGAGATATGGAAGAGTTCAAAGCGCATAAAGAACATACATTACAAGCATTCAAAGATAATACTAAAAAACTAGAAGCAAAACACCTCGAAATACTAGACCATGAGTTCAAAGCACATGCATTTAAAATGAAATTCGAACAATTAGAAGAACAAAAAACAGAGTTGGAACTACTCGAAGTCACACTAACAGAGCCAGAATTACAACTGGTCAGCGACTCTTTAAGCACAGCTCTTGATGCATGCCATGAAATGACAAGCGAAAACCTGAATCAAGCACACCAAACTATTCTCTCAAATTTGATGACAACGTATGAATGGCTACTTGAACCTCAATCAATAAAAAGCGTATTTGATGATGAAGATACAAGTGATGATTATGAGGCATACTTACATCTCAAAGAAAAATTTAATCAATATAAACTATATCCTCAAATCAAATATGTCTTACGCAAATTAGTATACACATGGAACGCTTACTGTTTCATAGGGTATGCTGGCAAACAAGAGTCAATGGTCACCTTAAAGTTCAGTGCTAAAAATATTAAAAGAAATAGTATTTCCGACTGGCTCAAGTTCACAAAACTCGCAGGATTTAGCTATTCTGGACAGTTTGAAAAACTAGATGGGCAACCGGCTCCAAAAACCACACTCGAAAAACTAGTTGGTGCCTATAAATGGTTACGCTTAAAAATGAAATCAACTCCAAAAATAACGAGCCCAGAACAAATAGAAGAACAAAAAGATTTCATCAAAAACTGGAAAGATGAAACACAAGCTCTCTTGGATCAAGAAGCGAAAGAAAGAGCTAAGCTATTCGAACTATTCAAGGAAGGTAAAGCACAAATTAGAAATCCAAAAGCAAAATTACCGGCTCCAAAAGCAAAAGCTCCAACTGCACCAGAAGATGCATCAGAAGAACCAATGATTGTCAAAAAACAACCTGTAGAAAAAGCAAAAGAACAGCCGCTTGATTTCGACGCTGACTTCGTGACAGCTCTGCGTGCTGCTCGCGCCAAAAAGAAATAAGACCATTATGCAATAGAAAGAACCTCTCGGAAACGAGGGGTTCTTTTTTTAATCAAGACCTTTTAATTTTAACAGTTGATCTCGTAAAGCAATGGCTTTCTCAAAATCTAGGTTTTGTGCCGCTTTATGCATTTCCATCTCTACATCAACAATCATCTGCTGCAACTGCTCAGGAGTTAAAGATAACCGACCACCAATACCTTTTGATTTCTTATCTTTTTTAACATCCACTCGACCAAGATCCAAAGCTGCCTTAGAAATAGATTGTACAACTTCACGTACCACCGTGCGAGGAGTAATGCCCCACTTTTGATTGTATGCTTGTTGAATCGCACGACGACGCGCAGTCTCTTGCAGCGCAAACTTAATCGCATCGGTCATTTTATCGGCGTACAACTTCACAACACTTTCTGTGTTACGCGCAGCACGTCCAATAATTTGAATTAATGATTTTTTATCACGCAAAAAACCTTCCATGTCTGCATCCATAATTGCAACAAATGCTACTTCAGGCAGATCGATTCCTTCGCGCAGCAAGTTCACGCCCACGATGCAATCAAAGATCCCTAAGCGTAATTTTTGCAGTATTTCAGTACGTTGTGGCGTCTTTAAATCACTGTGCAAATAACAAACCTTGATCCCTTTTTCTTCCAAATAGGTCGCAAGCTCTTCAGCCATTTTTTTGGTAAGCACCGTAACTAAACTACGAAACCCTTTTTGAGTAGTTTCTTGAACCGTCTGAACTAAATTAGCCACTTGATCCTTACGTGGATAAATTTCTAATTCAGGGTCCAGTAGTCCTGTTGGACGAATAATCTGCTCTACCACTTGATCACTATGAGCTAACTCATAATTACCAGGCGTTGCAGAAACAAAAATCACATTCGAAAAAAACTTTTCAACTTCTTCAAACTTTAAAGGACGATTATCGCGTGCAGATGGTAAACGAAAACCAAAATCAATCAACGTTTGTTTCCGTACACGATCACCATGATACATACCAGAAATTTGTGGCACAGCGATATGCGATTCATCAATGATGAGCAGAAAATCATCTTTTTTAAAGAAATCAAACAAGCAAAAAGGTGGTTGCCCTGGCACACGACCATCAAAATATACGGAATAATTCTCAATACCGGTACAAAATCCAGTTTCTTCTATCATTTCCAAATCATGCGTCACACGACGCTCAATACGATCACGATAAATAGGATTTTCAACCGTTGGTGCATACATGGCAAGCTCTTGTTTGATAGAAACCAATGCTTTTTTCATCATATCTTTGGATGTCACAAAGTTTTTTGCTGGAAAAATAACCGTTGTATCAAAGGTGCGATCAACATTGTTCGTTACTTTTTCGACCCAAGACAATGATTCTATTTCATCACCAAACATCTCGATGCGCATTTTTTTATGTTTTTCATACGGAACACATACTTCAACCACATTACCCATAACGCTAAAAGTACCACTTTTTTTATCAATATCATTACGCTCATATTGCATGAAAACAAGGCGATGGAGTAAATCTTTTCGCGTTATATTTTGGCCAAAATGAATAGGCAACGCTTGTTCTGCATAATCAGTCGGATTACCCAGTGAATAAATACAAGATACTGACGCGATGATGATAACATCACGACGTTGCATCAAACTGGCAATTGCCTCAATTCTCAGGCGCTCAATTTCTGGATTAATTTTTGTTTCTTTAGGGATATACATATCCTGCGCAGGCAGATAGGATTCAGGTTGATAGTAATCATAGTAGCTGACAAAATAACAAACTTTGTTTTCCGGAAAGAATAAACTGAACTCTTCATACAGCTGAGCAGCAAGTGTTTTATTGGGTGACAAAACGACTACCGGTCTATTTTGCTTAGCTATAACATTTGCAATGGTAAATGTTTTTCCAGAACCGGTAACACCAAGAAGCGTTGATTTTTTGCCTTCATGATCTTGCAACTTTTCAATGGCAGCTTCTTGATCACCAGCAGGCTTAAATGGTAAATGTAATTTAAATAAACTCATAAATCCTCATATGGTATACGCTCTGGAGCATCCCTATAGTACTGAGCCACCCGTATTCTTAACCAATTCAACTCTCGTGTCGTTTTCCTTTTTTTTCTGCGATCAGCATAGTCATTAATAAGCTCAGAAAGTTGATCAGAACTAGACAATAGAGATTGTCTGCGTTGCTCAATCCGCAATTCATGTACAAGTACCCTATCAAGCTCATTCTTGCAAGATAAACCATCAGTATCTAAACAACATTGTACCACGATGTGCAACAATATACCAAAGCAGCAAAGCAGCATTTTCTTCATCTTTTTACCTCATGCATCTATTTTTGTAGATACCTTTACACTCTCACAATTCACTCTCAACTTACAAGCATTGAACAGAAAACAAATACCTCTCAATAATTTACATCTCGTCAGTAGCATCAGAAATATAGTACAGATCATCATCCAACGGCTCGCGCTGTGTTTGCAGCGCCACAGGTACCAGTAAAGCTACAGGCACTACGTATCCCATTGGTTGTGTCTGATTTGCCACAGAAGTGGTAACACCCACAACAACTCCTAAGTTATTAGTTGCTTGCGCAAATGTTGGAAAATAATGATATCGAACTGCCAGATCTTGCAGCTGAGCTTGAAGCGACGCAATAGTCACAGGACCAACAGTGTCTCCCATTTGTCGCAACGTTTTATGATAACGTTGCCCAAAACGCTCTACATCTTGATACACGCAGTCAAAATCATGTTTTCGAGTGGGAGAATGAGGCTCTTCGACGGCGTCTAAAAAAACAGCCATCGACGCCACTCTCTGCCCTAAGTCAGCAAGCTTCTGGCGGACTTTGTCTCTTTTTTGAGCAGATTTCGCCACTTTTAAAGCTTCACGCTCTACGCAGCAGAGTTGCCTACTGTCTTGCGAACCCAACGCCATCTGACAAGTCACCATAATGACCATCAAAACAATATAATTTCTTTGCATACCAAGCCCCCTAAAACACCCTATCTATCATACTTTAAACTATCTAAGTCATCCCCATGCTGTTGAGGTATTTAAGCGACCTGATAATCTATATTTATATTAAATTTATAGTGAGATTTCATCGTGAAAACGTATATTTTCAATCTTTTATTACTTTCTAGCTTGTACGCTCATGGCGCACAATATACCGTTTATGCTCATGGAATCATTGATGGACCAGCACAAATAAATCGATTCAAAGACGTAATTGCTACACCGCTGGTAGCTCCCGTAACCTTCCCAGATGCCCAAATAATTTCTGGCTGGAACCTGAATGGTATCATTGGTCAGCTTAGCAGTTTGTATGGACAGAAAGTCAACAGTACTAACAGCTTTTATGGTAAACATATCAATAGAAATGCTATGTACATGGGCCAAGAGGCCGACTTGGAAGCGATATCAGCAACCATTGCCCAAGTTCCAACTCAAGAATCGATGATTCTGTATGGATGTTCACGAGGTGCAGCCGCACTACTAACCTATCTTGGAAAATATAACCCAAGCAATATTGCAGCTCTAGTGCTCGATGCTTGTCCTGCAGATTTACCTGCAACATTGCATATCAAATTAGCTTCATGTGGCATACATCCAACATGGGCCAATACAATTTTTACAACGCTTTTCCCACAATACGACTCATCTACGGCTATCACACCATTTAATGCTATAGCACTCATTCAAAATAAAGATTTACCAATTTTGCTCATTCACTCGAAAAAAGATCATGTTGTACCCTACATCCACAGTTTACAGCTGTATCAACAGTTACTTGATCACGGTTTTACCAATGTTCATCTCATACTGGTACCACATGGTAGACATGCATACATACTCCAAGATGAACCCGTAGCTCCACTGTACGCACAAGCAGTACATAGCTTCTACAAAAAATATAATTTGCCTTATGATGCCACGATTGCTCAAGATACAATGCAAGAGACCATGCTAACTAAAGAAGAAATAGAGCAAAAAACTGCTGCATATCAAGAATCGATACAAAATGTTTTGTATGCAAAACGAGCGATATATTCAGCGGTGATAGCCATAACAATCATGCTACTCTACGAAGCAAAACAACGATCACTAGAGTAATTCTGTTTCAATAACCCTGGGCTCACTTCCATCGATAAATTTTACTTTTTTTCCTGGTTTCGTTTTGACTGCTTTAAAAAACTTACCATCAACGAAATGAACACCTGTATCATCATACAAACCATATCCTGGCTGCAGTATTCCTGCCGCAACTGTTTTCTGATAAAAAGGTAATCGCTCTGGTTCTGTATCAAAGTGAGGACAACCAGATCCTGGTAAAAAACCAAGTCCACTGACAACTCCTAGTGGCCAAACAGAATCTGTTACACCCTGCTCAAACCAACAAAGCATTCCAGCACTCAGCCCAGAAAGAACAATGCCGCGATCATATGCCTCGCGCAAAACCTCATCGACTCCCCATTCTCGCCACAAAGCTAACATGCTACGCGTATTACCACCACCAACATAAATAATATCTTGCTCTAACAGTTTATCTTTCCAGATAGGATCGACACGACCGAACAAAGAAACCCACATCGGAATAGCACCAAGAGAAACAAATGATTGATAGAATTTTAAAATATAATCACGAGATTCATTACTAGCTTGTGATAAAAAACCTATTTTAGGATTTGGTTTATCACATAAAGATAAAAGATATTTTTCTAATTTTAATTCTGGATCTCGCGTAAACCCTCCGCCACCCATCACAAAAATTTGCTTCATCAACTTCTCCTTTTTACCGTAAGGATGGAGCAGTACTCCACTCCATCCTTACCATTATCTATTTAAGCTTTAATTACAAAATTAACTAAACGATCTTGCACAAAGATAACCTTAACGATCTCTTTTTGCTCAAGCCATTTTAAAATAAGCTCTTTCGCTCTTGACTCAACAGACTGTTTATCAACGTTTTTTGAAACCGTAAGCGTTGCACGTAATTTACCATTAACCTGAATTGCATAGGTGACTTCATCTGTTTCAAGCATGGTAGCATCATACTCTGGCCAACTGCATTGCGTTAACTCCATATGAAGAACACGCTCTAACAATTCTGATGCTGCATGTGGCGCAAAAAGAGAAAACAAAGTTAACACCGTTTGTGCTGACTCATGACTCAACTGCACTTTATCTTTCATAACGTCATTGGTCCATTCCATGAAAGATGCAATTGCGGTATTTGGCTTAAACACACCCATACGATCTTGCACTTCTTTAACTAAACGATGCACTCGTTTCGTTACTGCAATATCTTCTTTTTGTCCTTTTGGAAGTACGGTACCATCTTGCAACATAAAATGTATGAATCGATTTGCAAAACGTTTGATACCTTGAACTCCAGCATCTTGCCATTCACAATCAAGCTCAGGCGGCCCCATAAATAAGATGTACATGCGTAAAACATCTGAACCGTACACATTTACAATCTCATCAGGATTAACGACGTTACCCTTAGATTTTGACATCTTTTCAACAGCACCTGATTTTTCTGAAAGTTTACAAACCATTCCCTGATTAAAAAGTTCAGTAAATGGCTCATCAAAAGGTAAAAATCCTGCATCATGCAAAACTTTTACATAAAAACGTGAATACAATAAATGTAAAATTGCGTGTTCTACGCCACCAACATATAAATCAACCGGTAACCAATATTTCAAATCCTCTTGTGAAAATGCCTCTGTTGTTAAGTTCGGATTTGGATATCGCAAGAAATACCAACATGATCCTGCCCACTGTGGCATAGTGTTGGTTTCTCGTTTTGCAGGTGATTTACAGCTTGGACATGTTGTGTTTACCCATGAATCAATTGCTGCAAGTGGTGACTCGCCCGTACCCGTTGGTTCATATTTTTCAACATCCGGAAGAATCACGGGTAATTCTGATTCAGGAACTGGAACAACTCCACATTTTGTGCAATGCACCAACGGAATCGGTTCACCCCAATAACGCTGACGAGAGAATATCCAATCGCGTAAACGATAACTTACTTTTTCTTGAGCAAGTCCATGCTCAACCATATATTTTACGAAATCAGATCTAATTTCTTTTCCTGTTTTACCTGCAAATGGTGCTGGCTCTAAAATGATGCCATTTTCCATATCAGTAAAACAGATTTCTAATGCTTCTACTTGTTGACGTAACTTCTCATCTTGAGGTACCATGCCAACTTTTAATGGAATGTTATATTTTTTTGCAAATGCAAAATCACGCTCATCATGAGCTGAACATTTGACAATACCTGTTCCATAATCAGTCAATACAAAACTTGCTACCCAAATAGAAAGATCTCCATTTCCAAGTGGATCGACAATGTAGCGACCTGTAAAAATACCTTCTACAGCTTTTTCATCATAATTTTTTTCAAGACGTTTTGTGGTAAGTGCCTGACAAAACAGTTCAATCTCTGCGCGATTAGAAACACCTTCTAAAAGCTTTGGCAAGAGTGGATGATCAGGAGCAATTGCGACAAACGTATCGGCAAAACATGCTTCAAAATGTGCAGAAAAAGTTTGAATATCAAAATTTAAATCTTTAACGGGCGATGTAAACAGAAGTCCTGAACTTTTACCAATCCAGTTTGTTTGCATCAACTTTACTTTTTCAGGCCAATTTAACTTATCAAGACCTGTAAGTAATTTTTCAGCATATTCTGTTATTTTAAGTACCCACTGACGTACTTGTTTTGGAATAACGGTAGAACCACAACGTTCACAACCACCATTGACCACTTCTTCATTTGCAAGACCAGTCAAACAAGATGGACACCAATTAATCGGCATCATCGATTCGTATGCAAGTCCGCGTTTATACATCTGCAAGAAGATCCACTGAGTCCATTTATAATATTTAGGATCAGTCGTATCAAGCTCCTTGGTCCAATCGTAAATAGCACCAATAGTTTGCAACTGACGTTTAAAAACTGCAATGTTACGCTCAGTCACTATACGAGGATGCTGTCCTTCTTTGATCGCTGCATTTTCAGCAGGAAGTCCAAACGCATCCCATCCCATAGGGTGCAGCACGTTGTATCCTTGCAGCACTTTTGCACGAGCATACACATCTGATAAAACATAACCACGCCAGTGCCCGACGTGCAGCCCTGATCCTGACGGATACGGGAACATATCCAGACAGTAATATTTTTTACCATGGTTATTTGGATTTACAACACCGTACGGATGCTCACTCCAATACTGCTGCCATTTTTTTTCTACCTCGTGCAAATTATAAGACATAAAAGACCTTTTGCGCTTAGCATACAACAAATAACTTATGGTATTTAGTATACATCAAATCAAATTCTTCACAAAAAAGATTGATTTTTTTTTAGTTATTTTCTAAGGTATGGATATCAAAAAAAAGCGATGGGAAAAAAGAGCAGTAATGCACATGTACATCAACAGGTCAAAGTAGGAATTACATGCAAAATACCCAAATACAAAAACAGCATTTAGTACAGCCTACCCAAGAAGATATTTTAGTAATTCCTCGCATGGTACTATTTCAACAAACGGCAGCATGGCATGGTATCAATCCAACTATGTTTGACCACTATGCGTCCATCATACAAAATAACGCAACCTATATGCCTCGTTCTCACGCAGAAACTAATCCTGCATACAAACAAATAATCCCGTACATTTTATTCACCTACGATCAAAAATTATTTATGATGCAACGAAAAAACAGTGCGTCAGAACAACGACTTGCAAGTAAATTCTCACTTGGCATTGGTGGTCACATACGCCAAGAGGATATTGTAAGTGGCAATATTTTATCATGGGCTGATCGGGAATTTGAAGAAGAAATTCATTACTACGGAGCAAAAAGCTGTCAAGCTATCGGAGTACTCAATGATGACACCAGCGATGTCGGACAAGTGCATCTTGGCATGATCATCCTGATGAAAGGAAGCAACGACCATATCGCAATTCGCGATGAACATAAAAGTGGAACACTGCTTACCATTGATGAATGTCGCAAACTCTATTATAACATGGAAAGCTGGAGTCAGCTCTGTTTCGATTTCATCATGCAAAATCAAGATTTATTAAAATAATAAAAGGCAATACCATAAGTACTACCTTCTACAATTAACTAAAAAATTAATTTATAATTTGCAGGTACAATTATCACCACAATGACAACCACAGCCACCTTTACCACATTGTATAATACGCCAAACGATCCAAATTAATGTGAGTCCAACAAGTCCAGTGACCAATAATTTGTGCATATGTGACATGTTATGCCACTGCATCATAATACTGTCTTTCCAATTCATACACACTGATTCAGTTTCGTCAGCTTGCAACATAAAAGTTGTTGCTATCATCAATAAAAACTTTTTCACACGATACCCTTTTTAAAAACGAGAAAGATTTTCTTGCATCATCATATTTTTTTATAAATTTTTCAAGAAACTCTCAAATTTTACTTTTAAAGTTAAACTACAAATTTGACATGCTCATAAGCTACAAAGCGATAATCACCTTTATTGCCTATTTTGATACCAATAGTACCAACATGATCTTTCTTTACCATATAGCGAACATGAATTTTGGATGTTTCGGGAACTTGCGGATATTGTAACCACATTGATAGATAGAATGGTCCTTCATACCCACCCTCTACTGCACCACTTGCTATTCCGCCATATTGTACGTACACCGGCAGAAAAGAACCTTTGCAACATTTGATAATTAACTGATCTTTGGTTGGTAGTGATAATGATTTAAATTCCCCAAAATGAAATGTAGAATGTGGGAAAATAAATGCGCAAGCTGCATCTGATCGAAAATAAAGTTGAAACTCACAGTGATCGGTATCATTTTCTACGGCAATCAGTTTTAAACCTGTGGCATCACTTGGTACCACTTGAACATTTAATGTCTTTGCATTAATCTCTGCAACGGTTCCAAATAAACATACCGCAAAGAAAATAATAATTGATATAACCAGTTTTGGTGTAATAGAGATTTTTGAGTCCATAATATTCCCCCTTGTTTCATATCGGCTCTTTCACGAGCACAATACCAAAAAGAAGGAATATTACTCAATAATCATGGATACTTATGAACTTTTCTTACGCCCAGACCATAGATCCTGTAAACGTTCTTTTACACGAGAAATCGTGTCTTTCATTTTTTTGACGCCACTTGATGTCATACAGTGTCGACATCCTTTTTTACGGTCAATTAGCGGCCTCATGCCACTCTGTCTCCAGTCGCTCATCATTTCTCCTCCATTTTAAGACTTTATAATCTAATAGTACCGTATTTAAGCGTCAAAAATCAACAGTTTAATAAGCTTTTTTGTAAAAAAGATAACAAACCAAACAACCCTAATAGGCCGTAGCTTTTGCTAGAGCATGTTTAAGCACTAAAAACAGAATTTATTGACGATACACATACATTCCATTTGGAGCCACATGCCTAACGACCGCATTTTGCGCTCCAACAGAGCTCCTGTTGGTAAAATAATGCGCACCATCATAAGCTGGTGGTAAACCAAACGTCTGCCCATAAGAAGGTGATACCACTTGAGATGGCATAGCTCCTGAAACTACCCGACGAGTACCCATAACCCCAACAGATGGTCCAACAACAGGAGCACCCATGATCAGACCTTCATATGGATTATTTTGTCTCGTCTGTGATTGCGGGACCTGAGTAGGTGGAGCAGTTAACACATTTAGATCCATTTCCATAACCGGTGATCCTTGCACCACAGAATCGGTTGTTGGTGAAGCGTGTTCGCTTGAACTGTTTCTTATAGTTTCATAAGACACCTTAGATTGACTATTCTTTTTTATCACTTGGTAACATCCAACAAGCATTGCTCGCAACAAGTTTTGCTCTTGTTGCTGTTGCAAACCACGATTACTCTGTGCTAGT